>NSIT01000007.1_pt1 | contig 38700 bp, 32 predicted proteins | sample 1450681 | NCBI WGS metagenome assembly NSIT01 (sample SAMN07455404, study PRJNA386592) | invertebrate metagenome | isolation source: Endozoicomonas-like sequences binned from scallop gill tissue | host: Pecten maximus | place: United Kingdom: Lyme Bay MPA | collected 2013-06-01
ACTGACATACTGTTACCGAATACCAAGGACGTCACCCTATATATTTTATTACACGCTCAAAACCAACACTTCTCGTTGTGTACAACATAAGAATAAGTAGCCGTCAGGCAAAATAAGAATAAGTAGCCGTCAGGCAAAATAAGAATAAGTAGCCGTCAGGCAAAATAAGAATAAGTAGCCGTCAGGCAAAAAACACAAAAGACGCTTTTTTGCGTCTTTTGTGTTTCAACTTTGTCCCAACTCTAAAATATTCTTATCTGTTCTTGTCAGACACTCATATATCCCTTAACTTTTTTCATAGCATTCTTTTCCAGCTGACGAATGCGTTCTGCAGAAATACTGTATTCTTCAGCCAATTCATGCAAAGTAGCTTTCTTTTCCGACAGCCAGCGCTTGCTTAAAATACTTCGACTGCGCTCATCCAACTGCTGTAAGGCGATACGTAATTTTTCCGTCGATGATTCAGACCAGTCATTTTGCTCCAACTGGAAAGCCGGATCAGCACGCTTATCTTCTAAATAATAACAGGGAGCATAGTAACTACTGCCACCCTCATCATTATCCTCATCACGCCCATCAAATGCCGTATCCTGCCCTGACATACGGCTTTCCATTTCACGAACAACCTGTACATCGACCCCCAGATCATCCGCTACGGCATGAGCCTCATCATTATTTAACCAAGCCAGTCTCTTTTTCGCGCTGCGTAGATTAAAAAACAACTTACGCTGTGCTTTCGTCGTAGCGACTTTTACAATCCGCCAGTTACGCAAGATAAACTCATGTATTTCTGCTTTTATCCAATGCACAGCAAAAGATACCAAACGTACTCCGACTTCCGGATTAAAACGTTTGACGGCTTTCATTAATCCGACATTACCTTCCTGAATCAAATCTGACATCGGCAGGCCATAACCGGAATAACTTTTTGCAATATGCACGACAAAACGAAGGTGAGACAACACCAATTGTCTGGCTGCATCCAGATTATTTCTGTAAAAAAGGTTTTCAGATAATTCCCGCTCTTTCTCTACAGATAGGATACCAATGCGACTTACGGTCTGCATATAAGCATCCAGATCACGACCGGGAACTAAAACATCAATAGACTGCAAGCTGGTTCCCATAATCAACTCCCGACAAACCAATCAATTACTTTTGCCTAACAGGACCATCATAAATAAAAAAAGTTCATTCCTATCCAACGAACCTACACTGAGTGACAGTTAAAATAACACACACATAATTAACTTCACTATAGTAATACCCCTAACAATTGCGGTAACCTCACAACACTATAATCATTATGACCTCAGGTTATTGAGGTGCATTATAAGTCCAATAATACAAATTATATAGTATGCATCACTTATAAAATATGTCGCAAAAATTTCCGGCTACTCACAATAGCTCCTGAACCACCAAGCAGTGCACCGGACAATAATAATAAGAAAAATAAACTCCCGCCCGGGGCTTTCGGGACAAAACTACTCTCATACAAACCAGATAGTTCCAGTGCATAAGGCATCATCATGCTAAGAACACTCCACACAACAATCATTGCCAGAAAAGCACCAAAAAGGCCGTAAAAAACGCCCATATAAAAGAAAGGCAACGTGATAAATCCATCTGTACCACCTACCAGCTTAATCACCTGTATTTCCGACTGAGCATTTTCTATATATTGCAACACGGTATTACTGACCGACAGTAAAACAACGGCAGCAAACAGAACAGCCAAAACGATAGTTCCATAACGAAAAATATTAACAATAGCCTGCAGACGCTGCACCCATTTCTTATCCAGCTTTACGGTTTCCACATCAGGAATTTGAGACAGATTGTCCGCTAGATCCTCCATTTTCCTATAAGACATGCCAGGGACAGGAATGACTCGGTATACATTCGGCAAAGGATTGAAGCCCAACTCTTCAACCACACTGCCCACATCAACCTTACTGCGCAAATCATCCAGTCCCTGAGCGGCTGAAATATAATAAATCTCAGCTATATCCGGCAACTTCTGCAGTGAATCCTTAATATGACTAATATCAGAAGCATCAATATTCTGAGCTAGATATAATGATACGGATGGCGTCCCTTCCCAACCCTGCCCCAGAGATTGCAAATTGATAACCAGAAGGTACAACAACGCCGGTAATGCAAACGCCAATGCAATCATTATGCTACTCATCAGGCTGGTTAAAGGAGAATTTCCCATTTTTTTCAGCGCTTCCCTGGCCATATAACCATGTAAACCTAATAAAACAGACAATGACTGGGATATCCTGCCATAACGTCTAGCTCCCCTTTTCGTACTTCCAGATGTGTCCACTCCTTCATTTTTATCAGAAAATACAGCAGTGCGGTTATGGTGTTTATTGTGATGGTGTATTTTAAAAAACCGCTTCTTCACAAAGCAACCTCCTGATCACTCACCAGCCTGCCACGCCCTAATGTCAAAATACGGTGTCGCATACTCGATAATAAGACCAGATCATGGCTAGCTATAAGCACGGTCACCCCTACCTGATTAAAGCTTTCGAATAGCCGCATAATTTCTGCTGATAGTTGGGGATCCAGGTTGCCGGTAGGCTCATCGGCAAGAATCAGGGAAGGCCTGTTAACAACGGCCCTTGCCAAACCAACCCGTTGTTGCTGTCCCATGGAAAGTTCTGATGGTCGAAACCTTTCTCTATCCAGCAATCCCACCATATCCAATGCAGCCTGAACCCGGCTCGAACAAGCTTTATAAGAATAGCCCGCAATTAATAATGGCAGCGCCACATTGTCAAAAACCGTGCGGTCAAACAGTAAGTCGTGATTCTGAAAAACCATTCCAATATTGCGCCGAAAATAAGGAATATGCCCACGCTTCAACCGGGAAACAGGATGACCCCCGACCCTTAGTTCTCCCGATGTTGCCTGTTCCATACACATGATCAGTCGCAACAATGTGCTCTTCCCGGCTCCGGAATGCCCCGTCAGAAAAGCCATTTCTCCACTTTCAAGATGAAAACAAATATCCTCAAGACCTACATACCCTCCGGGATAAGTCTTGGTAACATTATCAAAGCGAATCACTGGCCACACTCCGGTACATTGTTTTACTGTTTGTCCACATCAAATAACGCATCTATAAATTCACGGGCACAAAATGGCCGAAGATCATTGATTTGCTCCCCAACACCCAAAAACCGGATAGGTAACTGCATTTGTTTAGACAAGGCAAACACAATACCTCCTTTGGCCGTCCCATCCAGTTTGGTTAACACCATTCCGGTCAAATTAACAGTTTCGTGAAAAAGTCTGGCCTGACTCAATGCGTTCTGTCCGGTTCCGGCATCCAGCACCAGTAATACTTCATGGGGAGCCGTCCCATCCAGCTTGCCTAATACCCTTTTAATTTTCTTCAGCTCTTCCATGAGGTTGTCCTTGTTATGGAGCCTACCGGCCGTATCCGCGATCAATACATCCATTTTACGGGCTTTGGCTGCTTCAAAGGCGTCATAAATCACAGAGGCACTATCGGCTCCAGTATGTTGTGCCACAACCGGCACATGATTTCTATCACCCCAGACCTGGAGCTGCTCAACAGCTGCCGCCCTGAACGTATCACCTGCTGCCAGCATCACCTTCTTACCTTCGGTTTGAAAACGGCTGACCAGTTTTCCTATTGTTGTAGTTTTACCAACACCATTAACCCCGACCACAAGAATGACATACGGCATTTTCTGAGAATCAATAACTAAAGGAACATCAGCCGGTTTCAGCATATCGCTTAATTCAGCCTTTAATACGCGCATTACGGCATCAGCATCGTTTAGCTCTTTACGCTGCACCCTGTCCGTTAACTTTTCTATAATGGATGCAGTTGCCTCAACCCCCACATCAGACAACAATAATCGGGTTTCCAGCTCCTCGAGCATATCATCGTCGATCTCCTTACCACCGATGAATATGTCAGCTAAACTATCCACCAGCATAGTGCGGGTTTTACTCAGCCCGCTTTTCATCCGGGCAAATAAACCACCTTTCGGTCGGGCAGATTCATATTCAACGGCATCCTGATGATCTGAAGAGAGCTGAGCTTCTGTTCCTGATTCATTACCAGACAAACACCGATCAAAACCCGGTTGATGATCATCGTGTTCATTACTTTCTTGGGATAGCACAGCCGGCTCGACATCAACGGCCTTTTCCGGCAACATTGGTTCCGACGGTAACTCATGATCATCTGCGATGCCTTTATCAAGAAAATGTTCAGTTTCAGAGGACACATTTTCTTCATTAATCGCAACGTTCTTGTCAGGCGCCAACCGAAAAGACGGTTCTTCTGTCTGCTCACAGGAGCCACTATCTGTTTCAGGCGCTTCAGCTACTGACAATTCCGGCGCCGCAGAGGAAGGTGTTTCTTCCTCAGACTGATCTTCCTGATTATGACGTCTCCAAGGCCAAAAGCGGCGTTTGCCCTTTTTTTCATCATCATTTCGTGAACCAAACATAAAATACTTCAATCAACATTATTAGAAAATTCGCACTGATGCCGCATTCACGACGGACAGAGCACTCACATAAGAACCCAGACACAACAAACACACACCCTAGCCCAGATATAAGAGGCGACCCTTAATACTTATTCTCTGTAGCTATAAACCAGGGATCAGTTATTAGCGAAATACAGCAAAAAGGCATCATCCCGAAAGCATGAAAACATAAGGAGTAAAACCTAGCCAACAAAATAACTACTTCAAAAACGATAGGTATTCTATCCATAATGACCCGATCGGATCCCAATCATCACATAAAGAATCACCTGAAAAATGTGTGAATTATACCTGAGTTTATAGATTGACACCTTTGATTTTCTACTAAAACACGCTCCCTCGTCATAAATCCTGACAAAAGGATCAGTAAACACACGCCTTAAATGCTTAGGAAAAAGTCTTTAAGCGATTATAATTTTTAATACAGTTTATTTATGCACGACAGTACATTTGTTTTTACCGACAAACTAACAAAACAACCTTACTTTTCTATTTAAGGTTATCTTGTTTAAATACTCTCCTATTTATATATTGCCATCCTCTTTACGGAATACGCTACGTTATGCGCAAAGGAAAAACCTTCAGCCATCAACCGTCAGGTCATGCGGCTCGAGCAGGTCAGTTACGGATTATTGCCGGTCAGTGGCGAGGAAGAAAACTCCCTGTTGCCAACCTGCCAGGGCTTCGCCCCACCACGGACAGAGTCCGGGAAACGGTTTTTAACTGGCTAGCTGCCTATATTCCAGGCGCTCATATACTGGACTGCTTCAGCGGAACCGGTGCTCTGGCTTTAGAAGCATTATCCCGTAGAGCAGATTCAGCTCTTATGATTGAGCGCTCAGACATTGCTGCCCAACAGCTACGGAACAACCTTTCTGTCCTCAATACTACTTCTGGTACGGTTATTGAAGCAGACAGCCTCTCGTATCTTCATCAGTCGGCACAGATACCCTTCGATATTATTTTTCTCGACCCGCCTTTTCACAAAAATTTTATTACCCCTATTTGCCAGTTATTAAACAACCAGGGATATATCCATAACGATACTCTTATCTATATAGAACGAGAAAAAGACATGACACAACTTTCTCTGCCGAATTCCTGGACAGCAGTTAAAGAAAAGAAAACAGGCCAAGTATGCTATGGCCTGTGGAGCTGCCATGGATAAATACTTTTTCCCCTATCCTTTCACAGAAAGGACAGGGTACAATATCAGGCAACTAATAAACACATCTCCCATAATAAAGTCCGGAGAGCTATTAGAGTTTGAAAAATCAGGTACCCAAACAAAGGATGCAGAGTTGCTATGAGGCGACAAGAAAATAAAACAGCATAGTTTGGAAAACTCAGTGACCGGAGTGCATAAATACAAATAAAATAACCGCTTCAAAAACAACGGGTATAAGGAATAATCACCGCTATTTACTCGTTACATAAAGAACGACAGCATTTATCAGCACAACAGAATCGTACTGTTTTAGTAGTGAATTACAATAAATAACCAAAATGTGCAACGAGGAGCGTGTTTTATGAAACAACCTGTTCGCATTGCTGTTACCGGTGCCGCTGGCAACATCAGCTATTCCCTGTTATTCAAACTTGCTGCTGGGGAATTATTAGGCCCTGATCAGCCCGTTATTCTTCAACTACTGGAAATTCCTCAGGCAATGAATAAACTGACCGGAGTTGCCAAGGAGTTGCAAGATTGTGCCTTTCCTCTGGTTCATGGAATCAGCCTACACGATCACCCTATGGATGCCTTCCGGCATGTCAACTACGCTTTACTGGTCGGTTCCCGTCCCCGCACTAAAGGCATGGAACGCGCTGACCTTCTGGAATCCAATGCCAAAATCTTTTCTGAGCAAGGAAGAGCACTGAATGCTGTTGCCAGCCATGACATCAAAGCACTGGTGGTGGGCAATCCTGCCAATACCAACTGCCTGATTCTGGCGCGAAATGCACCGGATATTCATCCCTCACAATTTTCTTCAATGATTCGCCTTGACCATAACCGCAGCAAAGGCATTCTGGGAGGGAAATTAGGCATTAATCCCGCTGATCTGGAAGGAGTCTGTGTCTGGGGCAACCACTCACCCACTATGTACCCTGACCTACATCACGCTTATGTTCTGGAAGATGACGAGCCTATTATCAAACATCTGGATCAGAACTGGTATCATCAGGAGTTCACACCTAAAATCCAGAAACGAGGTGCTGAAATCATCGAATGGCGCGGATTGTCCAGTGCCGCCTCTGCAGCACAGGCGGCCATCGACCATATGCACGACTGGGTTCTGGGTAGCGATGGCTCTATTGTCAGCATGGGCGTTATCTCTGATGGCAGCTATGGCATTGCCAAAGGTATTTACTACGGTTTCCCGGTAATCTGTGAATTTGGCCGTTATCAAATTGTACGAAACCTGTCTATTAATGACTACGGCCTCAGCATGATGAAAAATACCGAAAAAGAACTACTGGACGAAAGGCAGGCTGTGGCACATCTGTTACCGGAAGAGACAGAAGCTCTTATGGATGGCGTATCTTTCGAAGAACACCGGGATCCTATTTACTATCGTGCGGATCAAATCTGCTGATTGTTTTTCTATGACTCTGTCCGGTAATCGCTTCATCCGGTGAGGACTTTCATAAGCCCTCACCTCTTTTTTATTGCATTAACCATTTTACTGCCTTAACAATAAGACTTTTTGCTCATCGGATATTTTATAGATACCCAAAGCCTTTGAAAATCTCACGAAGCAGCAAATAAATAAAGCCCTGCTATAAACGTGTTACACTGCCTGTCAAAACAGAAAAGCTGAAAGTATCCGCAAAAATGACTGATCATCAAAGCAGCGATAAAACCAATAATGCAACCAATTCTTCAGTACAAGAAATCAACGCGCTATTTCAACAGCAGCGCACTGCTTATAATAATGAACCATCGCCGTCCGCTGACATCAGAAAACAACGCCTGAAACAGCTACAAGCTCTGCTTCGAAATAACCGGACACAAATCATACAGGCCATCAGTCAGGATTTTGGACACCGTTCGGCCCATGAAACAAAAATGGCTGAATTCATGCCTTCTCTTGAAGGAATAAAATACACGCTAAAGCATCTGAAAAAATGGATGCAACCTAGCAAACGTCGTGTTGGCATCCAGTTACAACCGGCATCAGCAAAAGTGCTCTATCAGCCACTAGGCGTCGTTGGTATTATCGTTCCCTGGAATTATCCACTGTTTCTGACGATTAGCCCCCTTACCTCAGCTCTGGCTGCAGGAAACCGGGTTATGATTAAGTTATCCGAATACACGCCGGTAACTTCTCATCTATTAACACAGCTTATTAACAATACCTTTCCTGACAAGCAAGTCGTTGTTATTAATGGTGACGCAGAAACCGGAGCCCGTTTTTCTGCATTACCCTTTGATCATCTGTTGTTTACCGGATCAACGACTGTTGGTAAACACATTATGGAAGCCGCCTCAAAAAACCTGACTCCCCTCACACTGGAGCTGGGCGGTAAATCGCCTGTCATTATCGACCAGGATTTTCCCATCAAAGAAGCTGCTGAACGCATCTGTTTCGGAAAGTCCCTTAATGCCGGACAAACCTGTATTGCCCCCGATTATGTTTTACTGCACAAGGAACAGATTCAGGCATTTACTGACGCTTACCTGAATATTTTTTCAACACGCTATCCGGATATAGAAGACTTTCCCCGAGATTACTCAACCATCATTAATGAAAAACAATACCAGCGACTACAGGCAATGCTAGCCGATGCAAAAATGAAAGGCGCAACTATAGAAACCGTTGAGTATCCTCTTCATAAAAACAACAATAACCGAATAATGCCTGTTCATCTCATCCTAAACCCTGCAGATGATATGCAAGTCATGCAGGAAGAGATTTTCGGCCCGTTATTACCTGTTATAGCTATTAAGTCACTGGATGATGCTTTTCAATTTATTCAAAACCGGCCCCGTCCACTGTCACTTTATTATTTTGGTTACAACAAACAACGCCAAAACAAGGTGCTACAACATACACACTCCGGCAGCACCTGCATCAATGACACCGTAACCCAAGCAGCAGTGGAAGATATGCCTTTTGGTGGCATCGGGTCATCAGGGATGGGGCACTATCATGGTCATGAAGGATTCCGAACATTTTCCCATGCCCGATCCGTACTGAAAAAAGGACGCATCAACAGCACCCGAATCATGTATCCGCCCTATCGGGGGTTATTGCAGCAATGGGTTCTCAAATTATTTTCATAAATTATGATTTCCTTACTATAACAGTCGGTTATGATCGCCTCATCAAAACAAAACTATGGCAATCTGCCATAGTTATATCTATTTTTTTATATCATCGTATAACACGATAAATAATTATCGTTCCCACTATTATTTTTTATCGAACTAATGATAAATCAATCCCTTAGTATAATATGAAAAACTTTATATTGACGTTAACTCTTTATATTAATAAAGAAGAACTACAATTTATTTAATGGGTTCTATATAGAGCAATAAAAACTGCCAATACATAATAATTATTCAATAATACAGGGAAGATCTTATGAAACTGCCGGAAGGGAATCAATTGTCTGCTTCAACATTGTTATCTGATATGATGGATATTCATAAAAAAAGTATGGAGCCAGAACCTTCTGATGCGCCTGAAAGAAAATTAGCAGGCAAGCGAATCGTTAAACAATACAAAACTCTTCAATCGAAGATCGATAAAAACAAAGCCCTAAGAAACCTTCCTGTGTATAAGGACATCAGAAAGAGATCCTGCAAAGAGCCCAAGGCTATTGAACATTTCATTGACCAGATGTTAGAGCAACTATTAAAACGACAAACTCTGGAGCTGGCTCAAACCAGCAATCAATCTGTTGCAATGATACAGCTTTTAAAAGATATCGATAATGTAAAAATACTGATTAATATTAAAAATTCCCAAGAATTTCAGGATGCTGATTTATTTGGCGAATACGATAAAGTCATGACAACACTACTTATGAAGAAAGCAATAAAAATTGCAGAGAGCAGCAATCAACACGAACAAATGAGACAATTATTAACAGATATTAACGATGAATCGATTCTTACTGATATACAGACATCCGATAAATTTCAGGAAACAGACATAATGGGAGAATATGATAAGATCATCCAGGAAACAATCAATCAAATAAAACACCCTCATACGACACCAATGCCTTCTGAAAAAAAAGAAATCCCTTTCGGAAATTCCGACAATAAAGAAGCACCCGAACCACTACAACCACCAATAAAAAGCCCAAGCCTGCTCAAAAAGTTATTTGGTAACAAACAGATCACACGATCCGTTTCATCTCCTGATATTGATTCAGACCCAATGGTTAATACATCTCCAACTCCTAAAAGAAAACCATCATTATTTAAAACATTATTGCGACAAAAGCAATCCAAGGCAACCTCTTTACCAAATCTTTCAGTAAATACTGAAACAGCTACGGCACCGCCTCCAGTTCCTAAAAGAAGAATAAAACCATTACCTGAACCACCAAAAACAACCATGCCCCCTCCTCCTGCTCCTGCTCCTTCCGTGCCAGAACGATCTGCTACCCGGAAACACCAGGACCTAACGGAAGCTGACCGAATGGCAGGAGTCGGAGAGCATTTGAATCTAAACAACCCACCTAGTCTATCTGTTCAAGAGCAAGATCACTTAGCCAGTTTGTATGGTGTCAGGACAATTCCGGTCATGATAAATGGTAAAGAAATCGGGTATATGTTGACAACTCGCTCAACGGATGAAGAACCACCGGAAACCCTTTTATTTTCCTCCCATGCCAGTGGCAAGGAAAACCGGGAGAAATTCAAAAATCCTGGTTTCGATAATATTTTTTTTGCTACACCAAGAAATAAAATACTCAGATCCCGCACCATACTATTTGCACAAAAACTAGCAGAAGGCCATGCCCGGTTTCCTGATGAATCACAAATTTACAGCCAACAACAATATATAACGGATTATAAAATCAGCGGAGGAATTAATACTCAACCGGATCAAGCAGCGAAACAACTACACCAAATGAGAACACAACCAGAAAATGTTACCAATCATTTTGATTTTCTATTGCTGGATAGGAATGTCCGCGGATTGCATTTCAGCGATTTACTCAATGCCATGCATAACTCAGGGTTACACTACGACAGAATGGTATGTCATATGTGCCGTCCGCAGGATGCAAACGCCCCATATTATGATGTATCAGATTCCTATGAAAATGAAACGATACCACTCAATATGTTGACACCATTTCATAATGAGTAATCGATAAAAACCAATAAAAAAACAGGCCGTGGCCTTCATTAAATAATCTTGAATTCATAACGCCAATGCGTTGAAGAGATGAAACAACAATTATTTCAACAATCCATAGTTGTTGTTTCTACAAAGGGCGATAGATTTTGCTAAACCTATTAATATAATAACCAGATGATTATATCCTTATGGTATTCTCCTACACCATCGGGCAATCAAACGAGTCGTTACGTTTAATGTAAAAACAATAACAATTAACACCGTTGCCGTGGCATAAGCCTGATGCCATTCACTGGCGGAAAATAATTCCTGAGTCAGTTTATAAAGATGTACCGTCAGAGTTCGCCCAGAATCCAGAACAGAATCAGGGATCCTTGCTACCATTCCGGCTGTCAAAAAAACCGGCGCAGACTCACCAATAATCCGGCCAATACATAAAATAATACCTGTCACAATACCGGGCAGAGCATTGGGTAAAATCAACCGGGAAATCGTATACAGTCGAGAGGCCCCCAGAGCATAAGAGCCTTCCCGGTAAGCCATAGGCACACTGATCATCGCTTCCTCGGTCGTTCGGATAACTACTGGCAAAATTACAATGGCCAATGTCAAACCGCCGGATAAAATCGAAAAACCAAATACCGTAACAAACAGAGTTAAACCAAAGAGCCCATAAATAATTGAGGGGATTCCGGCCAGACTTTCAGTAGTAAAACGAATGACACGCACGGTACGACTTCCGGCAGGCGCATATTCGGTCAGATAAATAGCCCCCATAATGCCTGCAGGCAACGCAATCAACAAGGAAAGGGCGACCATATACAACGTTGAGACGATCATCGGCCAAATCCCTGAAACCACAGCCATACGACTGTATCCCGATGTCAGGAAATTCCAGTCCACATAGCGAATACCATTACTAACAATATGCCAGAGTATCCATGCCAGCATACTGAAAGTAGCTGCTGTCGCCAGCAAAATAAGCGACATCAGGATTTTATCCTGCCAGATTCTCATAGTGCGTTTTCTGCACAAACCAGCTGGAATTCTTAAAGAGTGGGAACCAAACGATGGAGAATTAAGACTCGCGGCCTGGTTAGCCATACTGGTATCCATAAAATGCGCCTCGTTAACTGTTCAGTAACGACTTTTTATTAAGATAAAGCAGGGATGCATTCAGCAACATAATGAACAGAAACAATACAATTCCCGTGGCATACAGGGCATTACTGTGTAACCCGCTGGCATAAGACATCTCAAGGGCAATATTAGCTGTCAGTGTACGGGCTGGCTCCAGCAAGCTGCCTGTCAGCGCCGTTGCATTGCCCATAACCATAATAATAGCCATGGTTTCCCCAATCGCCCGGGCAATGCCAAGAATGGCTGCAGTCAAGATACCCGAACGTGCCGCCGGAACAACCACATTGAAAAGGGTATAGATACGGGAGGCCCCAAGGGCAAGCGACCCTTCCCGATAGCTGTGCGGCGTTGACCGTATAGCAGATTCTGACAATGTTATAATGGTTGGCAAAATCATAATAGTCAGTACGATAATTCCTGCTAACATGCTATTACCGGCAGGGACGTTAAATATTTGTTCAATCAGGGGAACAATCACCACCAGACCAAAAAAACCATAAATAACGGAAGGAATACCAGCCAACAGTTCAACCGCAGTCCTCAGGAAAGAGGCCAATTTTTTAGGTGCTATTTCCGCCAGGAATAATGCCGTTAATAGCCCCATAGGTACCCCCACGACAATAGCGCCCAATGTAGAAATCACAGAGCCGGTAATCATGCTGCCAATACCAAAATAAGCCGGCGGCGCCCAACGTGTACCCGTAATAAAATGAAACACCCCAACAGACTGCAAAGCAGGAAAGCCCGCATAAAAAATAAAAATCGCAATAGCTGCCAAAGCCAGGGTACTGAAGAGCGCACAGAAAAAAAACAAACTATGGAATGTTTTATCCAGCTTTTCTGAATAACCGGAAACCATATAGTATCACCTCATCGACACCAAAAACCGGTGCTCTTGTCTCTGTGTAAAAATACGGGATAAGGGCACCGGCATGCTGAAAAATCCGTGTTAATATGGAAAATTAGCCTACCGGGATATAACCGTGTTTAGCGACGACATTCTGGCCTTCATCAGATAGTATCCATTTCAGATACTTCCTGCCTTCAGGAGACAGTGTTTCTTCGTCATAAAGGAGAACAAAAGGACGGGCAATACTGTATTCCCTGTTACTGATCGTTGTAACTGACGGAGCGACACCATCCACTTCCAATGCCTTAAGTGAGTCATCTACAGTTCCCAGAGAAACATAACCGATCGCATAAGGATTATGGGCAACCGTCGTTTTAACCACGCCGTTACCACTGGCTACCTGAGCCGTATCAGCCACTGCTGAAATGTTGTGGCCGGAAGGCGTTTTAATGGTCAACTTCATAATGTCCTCAAAAGCTCCCCGCGTACCCGATGCCGGATCCCGTGTTACGATGACAATAGGGTGATTACCTCCCCCCACCTCTTTCCAGTTGGTAACGTCTCCCCTGAAAATATCAGCAATAGTGCTTTTACTCAGGTTATTCACCTTATTGTCAGGATTTACCACCACAGCGATGCCGTCATGGGCTAATATCGCTTCCGTGATATTGGCATTCTCTTCCTCCGGCTTGACCTTACGGGAGCTCATGCCTATTTCACTGGTACCATCATTCGCTGCCTTGATACCGGCAGAAGATCCTGTACCCTGAACCTCAATCACTGCAGAAGGGTTTTTCTGCTCCCACGTCTCTGCCAACAACTCCATCACTTCCGTCACGGAAGTAGAGCCTGACACACTAATAGATTGCTGTGATTCTACTGTTTCAGTATCACCACAACCCGCCAGAAACGCAGTCATGCCAGCAATACCCAACACGGCCATCATTGTCTTTTTCAAGCCCCGCCGTGTGATATTGGCTTTCTTCATGGCAAAACACCTTTATCCGGATTTAATGAAAGTCGATCTTCAACATAGGCAGCTTTTATGACAACTGCATGACTGTATTGTTACGGTTTTATGACAATGGAAGGCAAAAGGGTATTTTTTTATTTATCACTGCCTTACAAGCACATTAGACTACAGACAAACAGCTGCTATTGGTTATAATCCTCTACCTGTTTAGGTATGATCTGTTCGATAAAAATGGCCTGATCAGCGTATCGCTGGTTATATTTGCTACAGATAATGATGCCGTGAAAAAATGTCATGGCGTTATCTGTTATATAGCAAAAAATGAGCCAGCAACTTGTTTTTGATCTGAGTAGGTTTTATGGAAGCTATCTCACAGCGTATTGCCAATGAGCTGAGTGTTAATGAATCACAGGTGGTTCATACTATCCAGTTACTGGATGAAGGGGCAACAGTACCGTTTATTGCCCGTTACCGGAAGGAAGTCACCGGAGGGTTAGACGATACCCAGCTCAGGACATTGGAAGAGCGTTTGCGTTACCTTAGGGAAATGGACGAACGCCGGCAAACCATTTTAAATAGTATCCGTGAGCAGGAGAAACTGACGTCTGAACTGGAACAGGCTATTCTGGATGCTGATACCAAAACCCGCCTTGAGGATTTGTATCTACCTTACAAGCCCAAACGCCGCACGAAGGGACAAATTGCCAGAGAAGCCGGACTGGAGCCGCTGGCTAACACCTTATTCGACAACCCAGAACTACTGCCTGAAAAAGAAGCTGAGCGCTATATCAATGCAGACAACGGCGTTGCCGATACCCGGTCTGCACTAGAAGGTGCTCGCCATATCTTGATGGAACGCTTCAGTGAAGAAGCCGAGTTGCTGGGAAAACTCAGGGAACTCCTCTGGCAGGATGGTGTGATTCGTAGCCAGGTTACGGCAGGCAAAGAAGAAGAAGGCGCAAAATTTAGGGATTATTTTGATTTTCAGGAAGCTCTTAAAAAAATTCCTTCTCATCGTGCTTTAGCCATTTTTCGTGGCCGCAACGAAGGCATACTGCAAAGTAGCATACATCTGGCTGACGAACCGGAAGACCGGCGTGCCACTCATCCCTGTGAACAAATCGTTGCTGACTTTTTTAATATCCAGGATCAGAAACGTCCGGCTGACATCTGGTTAAAAGAAGTGGTTCGCTGGACCTGGCGAGTCAAATTACAAAACCAGCTGGAAACGGAATTAATGGCACGGATTCGTGAACAGTCCGAAGATGAAGCCATTACGGTTTTCGCCAAAAACCTGAAAGACCTCTTAATGGCTGCACCGGCAGGATTGCGCCCGACATTAGGCCTTGACCCGGGCCTGCGCACGGGTGTTAAGGTCGCTGTTGTAGACGCGACCGGAAAACTGGTAGAACATACGACCATATTCCCTCATCCTCCCAGAAAACAGTGGCAGGATTCCCTGGGAGTACTGGCCACATTATGCCTGAAACACAAGGTCGAACTGGTCAGTATCGGAAACGGCACAGCTTCCCGGGAAACAGACCGGATGGTAGCCGAACTGATACGCAGTTATCCCACTCTGGGACTGACTAAGATTGTGGTCAGTGAAGCCGGCGCTTCTGTTTATTCTGCTTCTGAAACGGCTGCACGGGAATTTCCTGATTTGGACGTCTCTTTCCGGGGAGCTGTATCTATTGCCCGACGGCTGCAGGATCCACTGGCAGAACTGGTAAAAATCGAACCCAAATCCATTGGGGTCGGTCAGTATCAGCATGATGTCAGCCAGACTCATTTATCCCGTTCCCTTGATGCTGTGGTAGAAGATTGTGTTAACGCGGTAGGCGTCGACGTCAATACAGCTTCCGGAGCCTTATTGGCCAGTGTGTCCGGACTCAACCGCACTCTGGCGGATAATATTGTTGCCTTCAGGGACGGGAATGGTCAGTTTTCCTGTCGGCAGGACCTGAAAAAAGTCTCCCGTTTTGGGCCTAAAGCGTTTGAGCAGGCCGCAGGCTTTTTGCGCATCATGAACGGTAATAACCCTCTGGACAGTTCTGCCGTACATCCGGAAGCTTACCCTGTCGTAGAAAACATTGCTCATAGTTCAGACAAAGATATACGCAGCCTGATCGGAGACAGCGCTTTTCTGGCCTCACTGGATCCTTCAAAATTCACGGCCGATCAATTTGGTGTCCCTACTGTGACGGACATCATTGGCGAACTGGATAAACCAGGGCGAGACCCTCGCCCTGAATTCAAAACTGCAACTTTCAAAGACGGAGTGGAAGCGATTAAAGACCTGAAGGTCAATATGGAACTGGAAGGCACGGTTACCAACGTAACCAATTTCGGTGCTTTTATTGACGTTGGCGTCCATCAAGATGGCCTTGTGCACATATCTGCTATGTCAGACGGGTTTGTTAAAGATCCCCGTGAAATTGTTAAGGCCGGAGATATTGTCAAAGTAAAAGTCATGGAAGTTGACGTTGCCCGCAAACGTATCAGCCTGACCATGCGACTGTCAGATAAAGCGGTTGCATCAGTATCAGCCAGTAAAACCGCTGAAAATACGCATAAGCAACGACCCGAACGTGATCAGGAACACTCTTCCCGACCAGACAATCGTCGTGGAACTTGCCGCAATAAACCATCCGGCCACCGGGAGAAAAATACTGCCGGAACCTTTGCTGACTTATTTGCTCAGGCGAAAAAACTACGCCGATAATCCGCGGGACGTTTTATCAGACAGAAGTAAAGTATTTAAAGTGGCTACCAAAGTGCAGGAGCAAAGCCCGGAAACTTAAGAGAAATGAGTGACCGGGCTAAGTGAAGGCATCCGGAAAAACAGCAACTTTAAAGACAATGGAAATAAAGACAGGTTAAAGCCACAGGCCATTTCTATAATAAGTTATCGTCGCATCACTACCTGTTGCTTTAACCAGCATATAAACAATAATTACCGATAAATACGTTCAACAAATCCTGTTTTGGGACATCTTGGACAATTTACCGGGATATTTGCCAGACGTATAACCGGAAGAGCACCTTGACTAATCATTATCAAAACCGCCTCAAGTTACTCAGTGAAACCCACCATCGAACGCTGCTTGGCAGTATTCACCACGGTATAGAAAAAGAAGGGTTAAGGGTTACTCCTACAGGACAGCTTTCACAGAAATCTCACCCGAAAAAACTTGGCAAGGCCCTGACACACCCTTATATCACCACAGACTTTTCTGAAGCATTAATGGAATTCATCACACCGGTTCACCGAAACCTGGATGATACATTTGCTTTTTTAAATGAACTCCATTGCTTTGCCAGCCATTATCTGGATGAAGAGTTTATCTGGTCAGGCAGTATGCCCTGTACTCTGGACGGGGAGACATCCATTCCTATTGCCTGTTATGGCCATTCCAATACGGGAAGAATGAAATCCATATATCGTGAAGGATTGGCTCACCGCTATGGAAAAGCCATGCAAACCATTGCAGGTATTCATTACAACTTTTCACTGCCACCGGAATTCTGGCAAATCATCTGGCCTGACCAAAACGAAAATCATGGTAACGACCAAGAACGTCAATCCCGGGGATATTTTGCTCTTATCCGGAATTTCAAGCGCTATGCCTGGCTATTAATGTACTTGTTTGGTGCATCTCCGGCTGTCAGCACCAGTTTTTTCATGGATGGACATGCATCCGACCATTTATTGCCTTTCGATGAGGACACACTTTATCTTCCTTTCGCAACATCACTGCGGATGAGCGACATGGGGTATACTAACAACGCCCAGACTACGATGAACGTCGATTACAATACCCTGGACAATTACGTAGCTAGCCTGCGTAAAGCCCTTGAAACGCCCTATAAGCCTTATAATGCGATTGGCGTCAGACAGGGAGACCATTACCTGCAACTGAACGAAAACCTGTTACAAATAGAAAATGAGTATTACAGCGGTATTCGCCCAAAACGTATCATTCATTCAGGTGAGCGTCCCGTCACGGCTCTTATCAAAAACGGGGTGGAGTATATTGAGGTACGGTGTCTGGATATTAATCCCTTCGAGCCTCTGGGAATTTCAGTAGAGGATGCCCGCTTTATGGATATCTTCCTGCTGTTTTGCGCTCTTAAACACAGTCCTCTCATTTCTGAAGATGAAAAGAAAAGTATCCATCAAAACTTTTCCAAAACCGTGAGTGAAGGACGAAACCCTGAATTACGCCTGTGTAGGAACAAGCGATCTGTCAGCATTCCTGAATGGGGAAACGAGCTACTGGAAGCCATGACACCTTTAGCTATATTACTGGATAAGCAGAACAGTACAGGTTCACGATTCCGTGATTCATTATCATTACAACAACAAAAGATGTCAGATAGGGAATTGACACCCTCCGCTAAAATATTAAAAAGCTTACGCGATGAGAAAACAGGATATAGTTCATGGGTTCAGTGTTTGTCTAAAAAATACCAGCAAGATTTCAGGCATTTTAATATGGCACAAAAACGCACAGGATATTTCCAGGATCTTTCCGAACGGTCACGACAGGATTTTGAACATCTTGAAAGACAACTTCAGCCGGATTTTGATACCTTTTTAGCCCAATACAATAATATAATTCGGTAAAAGTATGCGTCAGCAGCAAAACACGTTTTGATTTCTGGGGTCATGTATCCATTGAAAAAATCCATAACCGGGGAAAACTAAGATAATGAAACTGCCATCATCAAGAATATTCTTTTTCCTGGCTGGGCTTTTTTGTGCAGGGCTGCTGGTGTTTGCCATGTTTCTGGAATATGTGCTCGGACTTGACCCCTGTCCGTTATGCCTGTCTCAGCGTATTGTTTTGATTTTCATCGCCATCATCGCTCTGTTGGCCATATTACAACACTCATCACAAGCCTACCGTATTTATGGCGCTATTACGGCTCTGGCAGCCGCTGGAGGTATGTGGCTCGCGGGGCGGCAGATATGGCTGCAACATTTACCGGAAGAACAGGCTCCGGCCTGCATGCCAGGGCTTGACTATCTGAAGGAATTTCTTCCCGCCAGTGAAATTATCAAGATTATGATCACAGGAACAGGTGACTGTACTGAAGTACAATGGACTTTTTTATCCTTAAGTATTCCCAGCTGGACATTCATCGCTTTCACAGGATTCCTGATATTTGGAATAACAGAGGTGGTGCGTCAGTCCAGACCAAAAAACGTATGGCTATAACGGCAGGTTCAATACGCCTGTTAATATTTATTTAACATAAAGAAATATAATTTAATCTCATATCAATTTCTGGAGAATGGCTATGCACCGGCTTTACCGTTATATCAGGGTTTTTAGGCTTTCCTACAACAAGTACGGTTTTATACGGATACAAAGAAAGGCTTGCCGCAAAAAATTCACTGTCATAACCTAACCTCTAAGTGAATGGATAGCTGATTCATCCCATTACAGACAAAAAGGCAAGGGGAATGGTTATGCTGGAGGGTTGCAGATCTGCCAGAGCACGGTGGGGAGGGCAGTCGGAAGTTATTGACCAACTGCTGAATGAACGGCAGGAACTGATTGTCTTATACTGCTCCATCAATGGAATGGAGCCCTTTATGGAAGATCGTCGCCCCGTCAGTAATAAATTGAAAGAATTATGCCAGTTAATGGTAGATTATATTTCTGCTGGTCATTTTGAAGTGTATGAAGGTGTTCTTCAGACACTACTCAATACAGGAAAACAAGAATCTGTTCGATCTATATATTCACGCATAGAAGGTAATACAGAAAGATGCCTGGAATTCAATGACCATTGCGAACAAATTGGCAACCTGCAACAACTCAAGGATGCCCTTTCACAGCTGGGAGAAACCCTAGAAGAACGCTTTATGCTTGAAGACCAGTTGCTTGAAAGTATGCAGACAACACAGAAAACAGAACTCTAATGGGTTATAAAAATGGTCGACTGAATAATTTTTTATGATCAAAGATAAGGAGAGAAGGAGTTCTCCCCTTTTCATACCACCAACACGTACATCAGTTTATTTTGCTTTTTGATCTTTCACTTCCTGAGGATTTACCTTAATAAGTTCTACCTTGAAAACCAGTGTCTGGTTGGGACCAATAGATTGAGGAGCGCGGGTACCATAAGCCAGCTCTGCCGGAATATATAACTCCCATACTGATCCTTCAGGCATCAGCTGCAACGCTTCAGTCCACCCTTTTATGACGCCATTAACCGGAAATTTTGCGCTAGTTTGACGCTTATAGGAGCTGTCGAAAACGGTTCCATCCAGTAAATGCCCTTCATAATTAACCTCAACGGTATCTGTCGCTGTAGGCTTAGTACCTTTTCCTGTTGTCAGGATTTTATACTGAAGGCCACTTTCTGTGGTAACCACCCCATCCTTTTTCCCATTCTCTGACAAAAAGTCCTGGCCGGCGGCCTGATTTTTCTGTTCGGCTTCCTCAGCTTCCTTCTTTTGTTGCTCCATTATTTTTTGCTGTGCGCTGTTAACCACTTCCAGCATTTCTTTTTCTTCCAGCAACAGGGTATTATCTTCCAGCACATCCTGAATACCCTTAAGCAGAACTTCATTATTGACCGGCTCGAATTGCTGGAGCTGTCGTGTTAGATTTTTAGCAATCAGCGCCCCCAAACTGTAACTGATTTTATCAGCATCAGATGCCAGAGACGTTACATTATCCTGGGTCACAGAAGTGGTTAAATCGTCAGTGCCTTGACTGGGACGGTACTTCATGCCAACCACCACCAAGGCAATGATTGCGATAACAACGATTAGCATGATGAAGGTTTTCAGTTTCATTCAAATGCCTTTTATTGAGTTTGTAGACTAGAACAGGTAGCTATATTACCAGTACCCAACAATAGTTGTTCATCATACAGGTAATAGCAAGATTTAGGTGAAAATGTTCGGTAAAGGGCCATTACCGCATGACGTCAGGTATTTTTGCAGTATCAAGAAAAACATTATCAGTATTTTTCAGCGCAAAAAAGCTCATCCACAGTTGTCCGAACCCGTAACCGACCTGTACAGAAAATTCAGTCTCCACAGATGAGTATCATTATTCCACGAATAATGATCAGTAAAAGCATCATTAAAATCAGGTAATACCCCCTGAAAAAAAGGCTATTATCAACACTCACAATACGAAAACATACGAAATATTTTATGACTACTACAAAAAAATAAAATGTCCATCACGAAAAAACAACAGCATTTTTTATGCGGTTAAATACTCTATAAATCGGCTGCACTGATTAAAAAGCACCGTATTTTTTATTCATTTTTATGTTTAATATCAAAAAAATTTATGTTTTTATAAAAAAAAATTATAAAAAAGTTTGCAGTCATCCCATAAGCACTCTATTTTTTTATTAACACCCGGTATTAATTGCCTGGTTTTAATAATGCATTGTTGATGTACCGTCTATAGACAGAAAGAGGATAGAAAAATGCCAGCACCAAGGAAAGGCGCAGCAAAAAAACCGGCTAAAAAGGCTCCATCAAAACGTAAAGTTGTAAAGAGCGTTAGCCCAGCCGTTAAAAAATGTGAAACGGCCGTTAAAAACCAGCAGAAAAATCTGGATAAGGCGCGCACCGATAAAAAGAAAGCGGCAGCTAAGGCAACCAAAGCTGTTCAGGCAGCAATAAAGGCCCTGGCAAAAGCTAAAGAAGCCTTGAAAAAGGCGAAAGTGGCCGCCAAAAAAGCAGCAGAAAAAAAGAAGCCTGCGGCTAAGAAAACCACCGCCAAGAAGAAGCCCGCAGCTAAAAAAACAACAACAAAAAAGAAAGCTGCAGCTAAGAAGCCTACCGTAAGAAAAGCGTCTGCCAAAAAGAAGGTTACCGCTAAAAAAATCGTACGAAAGCCTGCAGCTAAAAAAGCAGCCGCTAAGAAAAAGGCACCGGCTAAAGCTAAAGCAGCTACCAAGAAAGCCGCTAAAAAGAAGTAATAAAACAATATACCATTTTAAATACAGGGGCTTACGCCCCTTTTTTATTGATTCGCTCCTTATTATAAATAACAGTCTTACATTTAATACGCTCAGTTCAATAATTGGCTATCAACGCAGATCCAGAACAAAATTAATCCTTTTCTTAATCATAACATTGTTTATCGCAATCAAATTCATTGTTTGCTATACAAAACGATAATGAAATTAAATATCAAGATTATAATTTTCAATACATATCAATCTATTACATCAAGCCTAATAATTATTTAACCGGCCATAGCACGTAAATAATAATGACAGCAGACATAGCACCGAGACCGGATTTTTTGCTCTGAAAGAATTAGAAAGAAAGCGCAAATTGCTTTCAATAACAGGATTTTCTAAATAATTTGTTCAGTTATAATGCACAACATGATTACATTAAGTGCAGTGAGTCTTATTAGGGCAGGGAAAACTCTGCTCAACAATGTCAGCCTCTCCATTCCTCTGGGTCATCATGTGGGACTGGTGGGGCGTAATGGTTGTGGCAAGTCCAGTTTGATGGCGCTCCTTACCGGAGAACTTCAACCGGATAATGGTGAGGTAACGATTGATGCAGGATTAGTACAAGCGCACATGGCGCAGGAAATAGATGTTAAAGATCAAACCGCAATGGATTATGTTCTGGACGGAGACCAGCGTCTACGTAAAATCCAGCGGGCTATTGCCTTGGCTGAACAAGAGGGCGCCCACGAAAAGCTCGCCATTTATCACGAACAGCTACTCACAGCAGGAGGATACACAGCAAACTCACGAGTGGAGCAACTTTTTTACGGACTCGGTTTTCCTGCAGATGCAGCCACACGCTCCGTAAAAGATTTCTCCGGAGGCTGGCGTATGCGTTTAGGCCTTGCCCGGACACTGACGAGCTCCTCCGATATATTGTTATTGGATGAACCCACCAACCATCTAGACTTAGATGCCATTATCTGGCTGGAAGGGTATTTAAAAAAATATCAGGGCACCTTAATTATTATTTCCCATGACCGTGATTTTCTGGATGCGATAACCAACTGGACATTACACATTGAACACGGGAACCTCCAGCGCTGCAAAGGCAATTATTCAGCTTTTGAAGTAGCCCGCGCAGAGCAACTGCGGCACCGTGAATCGGCCTTAAATAAACAACGCGTTAAACGGGAACATCTGGAAGAGTTTGTCCGGCGATTTCGCGCTAAAGCCAACAAAGCAAAACAAGCACAAAGCCGTTTAAAAGCATTAGCAAAACTGGAAGATATTTCAGGCGCACACCTTGACAGCCCTTTTGCTTTTGAATTTCCAGCCGATGATAAAATTTCATCACCCTTGCTGACCATGCAGGAAGGATCACTGGGATATGATAACAAAACCGTTTTAGCTGCAGACCTATATATCTTACCCGGTCAGAGAATAGGGCTTTTAGGTGCTAACGGTGCGGGTAAATCAACCCTTATGAAAACCCTGGCCGGTCATCTTCCACTATTGGACGGCAAATTAAAATGGGGGGACAACCTCAGAATTGGCTATTTTGCCCAGCATCAACTGGAAGCACTGGATAATACCGAAACACCGCTTACTCATCTAAAACATCTGGCGCCAGATATTCGGGAACAGGAACTCAGAAGCTTTCTGGGAGGCTTTGGCTTCATGGGTAATCAGGTCAATGAAACCGTTGCACGTTTTTCCGGAGGCGAAAGGGCTCGGTTGGCATTGGCTATTATTGCCTGGAACCGGCCTAACTTGTTGCTGTTGGACGAACCGACAAACCACCTTGACCTGGATATGCGCCATGCGCTTACTATTGCGTTACAATCTTTCGAAGGCGCTATGATTCTGGTATCTCATGACCGTAGCTTATTGCGCAGTACCACTGACCACCTGTTTCTTGTTCATGACGGTTGTTTTGATCCTTTCTATGGAGACCTGGAGGATTATAGCGAATGGCTGCAGAAATCCAGGATTCAAGCTCGCAAGCCTGACAAGCTGAAAACCAGAGAAAAAGTCAAACTACCGGAAAATTCTGCTCAAGCAAAAAAAGAACAGAAACGTGTTGAGGCAAAGAAACGTAAAGCGTTAAGCCCACTGCGTAACAAAATAAAAAGTGTTGAGAAAGAGCTGGATGCTAATAATCAGGCACTGGCAGATATCAAGACCCAACTGTCTGATCCACAGATGTATGCCATATTAGAGGCAGGTCAATTGCACAAACTGACAGCCCGGCAATCATCTCTGGAAAAAGAACAGGATATTATTGAGGAACAGTGGCTGGCATTACAGGAGGAACTGGAATCCTTACAGGAATAATGGCCTCTCAAAATAAACAGAGACCCATGCCTGTTGATATCAGCAGGCTTATGGTGTCTTTCGCTTACATCTCACTTTCACTGTCTGACGCAATTTTATTCAGTCTCAGGCAAGAGCATCTTCCATAGTTTCATGCATCTCAGAATCTTCTCCAGAAACGCTATCTATTTTACCAAGCAGTGATGATACCTTATCTCCCCAACTGGACAACTCCTGTCGTAACTCGCTATTTTCTGCCTCTAACCGGCTATTAGAAGCCCGAAGCTCTTCAATTTCCATCTTTGAAAGCTCTAGTTTATCGATCAGATTTTGTAACTTGGATTCGAGCTGACCCAGACATTCGATGGACATGACAAACCCTTGAAAATTGACTGTTATTGATGATAGTAGTGTCATCATACAAAATTAAAAAGACGATAACACACCGTGACTGCAACTATTCCTATAACTTTATAAAGAACGCGCAGCGAATGCTATTATTCTTTTCGTTTTTATCTTCAATAGTTTCGGTTTGCTGGTCAGTCTATCTGACACCTCCTAAAATAGAGGTCATTTTATCAAGATGTTACAGGATGGCAGATATGGTACAGAAATTACGCAAAGTATTATTGGCCAGTGGCAACAAGGGAAAGTTGGCTGAATTCCGGCATCTTCTTACCCCATTGCATAGGGATGTTATACCACAGAGTAATTTTTCAGTGGATTCCGTCGAAGAAACCGGCTTAACCTTTGTGGAAAACGCTTTACTCAAGGCACGCCATGCAGCTCGAGTAACCGGACTTCCGGTTCTTGCTGATGATTCCGGGCTAGAAGTCGATGTTCTGGAAGGTCGCCCGGGTATTTATTCCGCACGATTTTCTGGCGAACACGCCTCTGATGCAGACAATAACCAGAAGCTTCTGCAACTGCTGTCCGGAACAGAAACGTTGCAGCGCACTGCCCGATTCCAATGCCTACTGGTTTATTTACGTCATGCAGAAGATCCGGTTCCTTTGATATGTCAGGGAACCTGGGAAGGGTATATTGTCGAAGAACCCCGCGGTGAAAACGGCTTCGGCTATGACCCGCTTTTCTTTGTACCCTCTGAGCACTGTACATCCGCAGAATTGTCTCAAGACCGAAAAAACCAGCTCAGCCATCGCGCCCGAGCCATGAAAGCCATGGCGAACAAACTAAAGCTGATATAATACAAAACATTCTCCTCTATATTGTAGCGGTCTTGTTAGCCGTAATCATTAAATCCTGTACAGGCACAAGACCCAAGCAAACACAGGCTAAAAAAAAGGACTGTTATTTTTTTATGTTAAAACTGCCACCACTGAGCCTGTATATTCATGTCCCCTGGTGCATCCGAAAATGCCCCTACTGTGATTTTAATTCCCATGCGGTAAAAACAGACATACCTGAAACGGATTATCTGAATCAACTGTTATGGGACTTGAAACAGGAATTACCTAAAGTACAGGAACGCGAATTACACAGTATTTTTGTGGGCGGAGGTACGCCCAGCCTGCTTTCTCCAAAAGGATATCAATGGCTGTTCGCCAGAATTGCTGAGCTCATTCCTTTCAGCACATCCATGGAGATCACAATGGAAGCCAATCCGGGAGCCTGTGAATACGGCGCGCTGGATCGCTATGTAGAAGCGGGCATTAACCGGTTCTCTTTTGGCGTACAAAGTTTCCAGAATGACAAATTAAAAGCACTGGGACGGATTCACAGTGCTGAAGAAGCTATCAAAGCGATTAAAGCATTAAAAGCAACGGGCGTCCCTAATTTCAATATTGACTTGATGCATGGATTACCCGGACAATCCGTAGCCGATGCTCTGACAGACCTTCAACAAGCTATCACTCTTGAGCCGGCCCATATTTCCTGGTATCAACTGACCATTGAACCCAACACAGTATTTTATTCCAGGCCGCCTCAACTGCCTAATGATGAAAAACTCTGGAATATACAGGAACAGGGACAGGCTTTGCTGGCAACCGCTGGTTTTCAGCAATATGAGATTTCCGCCTATGCAGGAAAAAACCAAAATCGATCACAGCATAACCTTAATTACTGGCAATTCGGTGACTACCTTGGTATCGGTGCCGGGGCTCACGGTAAATGGACTGATCAACACACAAGTGCTGTTTTCCGTAACCGAAAAACCCGAATGCCCAAAGACTATCTTGAAACACAAGACTCTTTTGAAGCAGGGGTTCGTCAGTTAACCGCTGAAGATTTACGACTGGAATGCCTGATGAACAGCCTGCGCCTCAATGACGGAATGGAAGCAAGCCTTTATACTGAAAGAACCGGCATGGCATTATCAACATTGCAGCCCGGCTGGCAGCATGCCATCGACATGAAGTTAATGGAGAAAGGGAACAGGTTGAAAGCCACCACACAGGGAAGGCTGTTTTTAAATGACCTGCTGGCCTATTTCACTTGATTCCTTTTGGACAACCGATTCAACAGGGAAGCAACAGATTATGGAAGATACATCAGGGCTCATCCACTGGATTACCGACCTGTCCCAATGGAGCCGAGCTTATCTGTATTGGCTGGGACTCGCCATCACAGGTATTTTTCTGACCTGGATGGCTTCTCCTCTGGTCAGCTTATTCAGCAAGCGACTCAGAGGCGTGCACAGTATCATTCGCATTCCTCTGCTGTCCGCTGTTAACCTGACACTGTTCGGAGCAATACTGCACTTTGTTCCCGCATGGATCTCTGGACTGCTCGGGCTATTCAATAATATGACGTTATCACCGGTTGTATTGATCCTGATTTTATTACTAGGGGCTGCTGCAGACCGTCGACGTTAATCCCAGTTAGTGGATAAGCTGACCAGCTGTGGTGTTTGGCTGGTTTCTTTCACCTGAAAATTTGCCGGATTTGAAAAGATAGCCTATAGACATTCTTCTGATAAATAAAACCCATTAGGCTGCTCCCTCCATGAGAAGAATAATAGCGTGTACTTTGTTGATTCTGTTATCCGGTTTTATCCGTCATACTTTTTCAGGACAATGCACTCTGTGTAATCAAACTGAAGTGCCGTATCCAAGAGATACAACCCGTTGCAGTTCATGCGATGCACAAACTAGAAGTGCTATGAGTAATCTCTCTGGCATCATCCTTGAGGAAGCTAACAGCTTTAAATCATGCGTTGAACGAAAAAAAAATAACACTATTCATATTGGAACAATTCGTCCAGATGAATATCGCGATGATATTGATTATTTCGCTGGAGTCATTAAAAAACATGAATGTCTTGATCAAAACAAAAAAACAACCCGCTGGATGACTATGAGCATTACCGAAACTCTGCTTCAATTTTCGTTCTATGAAAAAGCGGCCCTAAATTTAATAAGAAAATGCCACTTCCCATGGCTTAAAAATCTTTACCGTTTTTCAGATTATCAATTTGTTTTCAATTTTTATCAATTATATGCCACATTGGGAATACCGATGGAATCCAATATAGGACGATGCCAAACTGCTCTTTTTGCAGGAGAATTGCTTGATCTGATATCCTATGCCAATAATCCAGGAAACCATTATTGGCAGTCTGATGAACTTCATCAATTTAACCCATTCACAACTCTCACGAATACTGTAGTTTGGTCATTGTTGATGAGAGAAGATAGCGGCCAAGCAGTCGCCACTATTTCACCCGAATCCTACAAAGCGCGTTTTTTTGATTATATGCAATATAAAATGGGATCACAGGGAACATTTTGTGTTTCAGCTGATGACTTTTCCTCTCAAGACAAAACTTATATTACTGAAGAAAATAAAAGGCTGAATAACAATATAACAGCTGTTAATAACAGTATGATACAAGCTCCTGTTTTTAAACCAGGCCAAAATCAAAAGATGGTAAAGGCTATGGAAGATTGTTTAGTTAACCCTAACCAGCCAATATTTATATTTACTGTCCAGGGGCATAAAAATAATTTTATTGCCGTCATCCGACAACAAACCGGTGAAAAAAACATTGACTACTGGGCTTTTTTATCTGGATCATTTATTTTATCGCTTCATAAAGAAGACCTTCATCCCTCAGTAGATGATATTATCTCCTATTTTAATGAACTTGATAAAACTGCTGAATCTATAAAACAAAATTTCAATGTTATGAATACCGTGGAAGCATTAACTTTCTTTAGTAGCCCAGCACTTACATTATATCAAGTAATACAATATTTCAGAGGCCAAAGTCCAACTGCACAAGATATTATGACTGATGTTTCTTTATTAGGCCTATGGGTTTTCATTAGAAATATTAAACACCTCTTTTTTCCGGAAGCAGCAAAATTATACTGATTTTGCTTTTTTGTTTTGCAGAAGACACAATATCTTCTGCAAATATTACATCAAAAAGACTATTGCATTACGAAACGCGAGTAAACAAAAGATCCCACACCCCATGCCCTAAACGCTGCCCCCGTCGCTCGAATTTAGTCATAGGTCGGAAATCAGGGCGATCGGCAAACGCATATTCACCCGCCATATTTTCAAAACGGGTATCAGCGGTCATCACTTCCATCATCTGCTCAGCGTAATTTTCCCAATCCGTTGCCATATGAATAATGCCACCGGGTTTCAATTTAGGATGGATTTTTTCAATAAAGCCAGGCTGAATCAGACGTCGTTTGTGATGACGTTTTTTATGCCAGGGATCCGGAAAATAAATCTGCACTCTCGACAAGGTTTGATCAGAAATGCACTCTTCCAGGACTTTTACCGCATCATCGCAATACGTCCGCAGATTAGCTAATCCGTTTTTTTGGGTTTCATTCAGCAAACTACCCACGCCAGGACGATGCACTTCGATGCCCACAAAATCTTTATCCGGCTCTTCACTTGCCATGGCAATCAGGGAATGTCCCATACCATAGCCTATTTCCAGGACTAATGGCGCCTTTCGTCCAAACAGTACTTCAGGAATCAAGACGCCCTGTTCGCGGGTCACCCCAAACTGAGGCCATCCTTCATCCCATCCTCTTTGCTGCCCCGGTGTCATCCGCCCAGCGCGAAGCACATAACTCTTTATCTCACGACGATTTTCTATTTCACCGTGATTATCTACAACATCACTCATGGGCACCTGACGATCCTGTTTTCATAAAAAAGCGTAAGATACCCGTGTAAATGTCTTTTGAAAATAAGTTAAGTCGCTATCTTTTACTACAGAAACTCATACCCCAGCATCATAGCGCTTTAACGACGGGCCGCAGGCAGGGAAAAATCAACAACAGAATCTGCAGCCATGCACAATCCCTCACGAAAATATTCAGTACTTTTTTCAAAGTCATCCATATGTGCCAACAATCGCCCCAGCTCATTATAAACGTCGACGCTTTTACACAACTTCAAACTGGCCTCGAAATATTCACGTGCCTTGCCTAACAACCCATTTCTAAGAGACAGCCGTCCCAATGCTAGCAGCAGCTCCGCATCATTCGTCCGTTCATTCAAAAGCCCCTCTGCCGACAGTAGCTGTCGCTGAGTATCCTGCCCGGCAATTTTGCCGTACAACCGGATAAGATCACGGCTGTAATGGCGGACAAGATTGTCATGAACAACCTGCTCCGCTTTTTCCTGAGCATTCAGGGTAACCAGACTGCGGGCATATCGAAAAATCATGGCAGGATCTCGCCGCTGAACCCGGCTCAAACTTTCCCACACCTTGTTAACGGCATTGAGCCTCGAAGGACTGGTATTGTCCTGCAAATTACCCTGATGACAGGCCTGGGCGAATAAAGCATCAAAAGCTTGCTGCTCAATATCCAGATATTCTTTATCACTGACGACTTTTTTCTGTGCCAGCACGGGCAACAGCTTGGCCAGAGCCTGCCAGTCACTGAGTTTTAAATACACCTGTTTCAAAAGCTTTAGCACATACACATGCTGAGGCCATTTCTTATGCAATCGTTTTAATGTCGCCAATGCTTGCTCCAGCCGACCACTGGACAACTGCAATTGTGCTTGGCTGATGCCAATAGCTAGGCTCGCTCCAGGAGATTTTAGCTCAGCATCCCGCAAATACTGGGTGCTGGATTCATAATGACCGGCCTCATGAGCGGCACGGGCAGCTGCCAGATAATTAATCAAAGGAGAATCACCAGCTTGAGCCGCTGCAGCAAGGTATTTTTCTGACTGTTTCCAATGCCCATGGGTAAACGCCAGCAACCCTCGTAATGAAAGCCGGCGAGCCTTTTTTATACGAGCCTGATCCGAAAGAGGATACATAATATTTGTCAGGCTATAGAGCAGACGTACAACATAGGACAGAAACCATACAACACCAAGCACTATAATAAGAAGTAATAACAGCCCCCACAGAGTACTTTCAAACGTCATGGTTTTATAGGCAATCAAAATATAACCGGTATTACTGACCATTGCCGTGGCAATCAAGCCACACACAGCCAGCGCCCCTAAAAACCAGGCATAATATTTCATGGACGCCCCTCTTCCTTGTTCAGGATCGGTTGTACCATAGCCTCAGGGTCTTTCTTATCTTGTGACAATTCTGAATCGGGCTGATAGTTTTTCAGTATATTCAATGCCCGGTTAATATCCGGCAACCCTGGCTCTACCGGCACAACAGACAACTGTTTTATATTTTTAATCAGAGCTTTTGGTGCTTGTCCTCCCAGAGAAAAATAACGCTGCAACCATTGTACTGATTGTTCAAGACTGTTTTTATAAATAGTTCCGTGTCCGGTTAACAGCGCTAACTGCGCCTGTTCCAGCATCAATTGCAGATTTTGACGAATCAGGCTGTCCTGCTGAGGAGTCAGTAGCGGTTCAACCGGTTCACTACGGTCAGCCGTAAAACGGAACAAACCGGTAACACTGTTCCAAATACGCTGTGCTGCACGATGCAATAAGTTATACCATCCCGCAAGCTCCTGTACATGTTCTGATATTGGCTGATCATTAGCCACGGATAACGCTGATGTCTCTGATTCTTTATCCAGTAACCCTTTGTTTAGTAACGGTAATTCGGGAATTTGTGAAATCATGGCCTGCATCTTCAGGTAAATGCTTTCCTGATCATAATCAGGCACTGCATTCAAAGCAGCAATATCCTCAGCTAACGCCTGACGGACAGAATACAACCCATAATCGTCTATCTCATGAATCTGCCCATCCGCTTCCTGCAACAAACGCTTTGCACCGTATACATCCCGACTCATCAACAATCGCTGATTTGCCAGACGCAGCAGAAATTCAGCTTCAGCCAGCTGCCACTGAGTTCTTCCATCTCCCTGAGATTCCTGAACCCGACGGGATAAGAGGTCAATTTTTCGTTGATGGCGACTGTTCTGTTGTTGCAGTGTATGAATTTGCTGCTGCAGAGGCTCAGATACCTGACGAACTTCACCTAATTGCTGAAACTGCCGATGTTGTTCCGAACCCAGACGAGCTATGTCTGCCTGCATCATCTCCTGTTTTTGTCTATTTTGTAATTGCAGAAATCCCACACACACAATGCCGATAAGTGCTATAACAACAGCAATGCTCACCGCTGAAAACGCCCATTTTCCTTTGCTCGGTGTTAGCGTAGAGGATGGATGTGTTGATGTTTTATTCATTGCCTGATTCTTTCCAGCTGGGGCCTCAGCTTTATCCCCATTGCTCGACCACGAGGGCTTAGCCGGATGGTTGTTCGTTGTTGTATCATTCACAATGCTGTTCGTTTTTAAGTAGTTGTCAGTTAAAACAAGCTGCCTGGCATGAAAAAAGTGCCGACAACATGGCACGGTCATCGGGCGATGTCGCAATAAATACTTTTCGGCTTCCAAGGCTTGTTGCTATTTTAGCAACCCGTTGACCTGGTACAATAAGCGGACAATCCTGAAACCATTGGGCTGTCAGGTTGTGCCGTAAACTAATGACAGTCTCTCCACTATGACACAAAATGGCGTTGATGCACTGCTTTTCCAGTAACTGTAATGTCTCTTCTCTGTCATAACGTGGACAACAACGTCGATAGACAGCCAGAGAAGTAACCAGCGCGCCTCTTTCTCTTAAGGCGTCTTCCAGTAATGGCCGCCCCCCTTCTCCCTTTAGTAGCAGAATACGCTGCTCCTTGATACTTTGAAGGTTTTCCATTGCCAGCAATGCTTCACTGTTATGACCGGATGATGGAACAATAATTGATAACGGCTGGATTGCTGAGACTGAAAGCTCTCGGGCTGTCCTTCGCCCAATCGCATACCATTGGCAATGCTCAGGTAATGAAGAAACCTGTTGCTTTATCCATGCCATCCCGAACCGGGCAGCATTGTGACTCGTCACTATGATCAGATCAAACTGCCCAAGTGACTCAAGTAGCTGCTTATGCTGTCTGCTGGCAACATTGGGAATAATATCTAACATGGGCAGAGAACAGGATTTTCCACCGCATTGCCTGATGCACTGAATCAATGATTCCCCGCTGGGTTCAGGCCGGGTAACCAACGCACTAATACAGGACAAATTGTCATGTTTTGTCGCCATAACCCTTTTTATTCCTCATGCGCCAAGACACTAAGAATACTATCTGCTCCCTGAGATAACAGAGACTCCGCCACACTCACACCAACAGCCTGCCAGTTATCTGTGCTATTTGTTGATTGAGCCCTGATAATAACAGAACCATCAGGTTGCCCCACCAGCCCCTTTAAAGTCACCTGATCGTCCTCAAGTTCTGCGTAGCCACCAATAGGTACCTGACAGCTGCCATTCAATCTTTTATTCATAGCTCGTTCGGCTCCTACAGCAACGGCGGTGATTGAGTCATGCAGGGGATCAATCAGTTTCTGCATAGCCTCATCATCACGGCGCAACTCAATACCTACAGCACCCTGACCTACTGCCGGCAAACTCACTGCTATTGGGATAGAAGAACGAATACGCTCTGGCATTTCCAACCGTATCAGGCCAGCGCTGGCCAGAATAATGGCATCAAACTCGCCCTGATCTAACTTAGCCAGCCGGGTATTCACATTGCCCCGCAGAAAATGAATACGTAAATCCGAGCGATACGCTAATATCTGGCACTTTCGTCTTAGACTAGACGTTCCCACTCTCGCTCCCTGTGGCAGGTCATCCAGCGTCTCAAAACGGGCGGAAACAAAAGCATCGCTAGGATCTTCCCGAGGGCATATCGCACCAATATACAACCCTTCAGGTAGTCGCATGGGAACATCTTTCATAGAGTGAACCGCAATATCTGCTTTTTTGTCCGCTAAGGCCTTCTCTAATTCTTTGACAAATAATCCTTTTCCACCAATTTTCGTTAAAGGTGTATCCAGCAGTCGATCTCCCTGACTGGTCAGGGTAACCAACTCTACCGATACATCTGAATGGTGATATTCAAGCTGCTGCTTGACATAATTGGCTTGCCAAAGTGCCAACAGACTTTTACGGGTTGCGATTCGAACAGTTTTCACAATGATACGACATTCATCGACGGTTATAGTAGGAAGAATCAGACGATCACGTCCGAATCTCAACAGACAGAGGATATTTTTACATTTAAATACATTCTAAAACGATCTTCCGTAAAAGGCGATATTTCCCCTATACCGATGATAAAATAATAACAGGGTCATCCTGATCACTTCTTATAAATTTATAACAAGACCCGATGTTGTACAGAGGACAATACCTTATGCATAAATCAATTGATCGTGTATATCATCACAAAAAAACAGAATCAGACCAATCTACTAATAAGCAGTGGGGAGGGCGTTTTACTGAGGAAACAGACCAGCGGCTACAACAGTTTTCCGCTTCTGTTAGTTATGACTGGCGTTTATATCTGTATGATATTCGGGGATCCTTAGCTCATGCCCGCATGTTACAAACTACTGGCGTATTATCTCGCAATGAATTCCATGCCATTGAATCCGGATTAACCCAAATTCGCCAAGAAATAGAATCCGGAACATTTGAATGGTCGGAAACGCTGGAAGACCTTCATATGAATATTGAAGCAAGGCTGACGGATATTATTGGTGATACCGGTAAAAAATTACACACAGGCCGCTCACGCAATGATCAGGTAGCTACCGATATTCGTTTATGGCTGAGAGATGAAATTCAGCATATGATCGATCTTTTAAATACCCTTCGTTACGCATTACTGGAGCTTGCCGAAAAAGAAGCAGAGACTATTATGCCAGGGTTTACTCATTTGCAGGTGGCGCAGCCGATTACGCTGGGCCACCATCTCATGGCCTGGCATCAGATGTTTGCCCGTGACAGCAGCAGACTCGCAGACTGCCAGAAACGTATGAACGAATGTCCGTTGGGTGCTGCAGCATTAGCGGGAACAACCTTTTCTATTGACCGTTTACAAACAGCCCGTGAGCTTGAATTTGAAAAACCAGTGGCTAATTCACTGGATGCCGTCAGCGACCGTGATTTTGTGATCGAATTCTGTGCTGATGCTTCCTTGATTATGAACCATTTGTCGCGTATTTCAGAGGAGCTGATATTGTGGTCATCTATCCAGTTTAATTTTATCCGGTTGCCGGATCGTTTTTGTACCGGTTCTTCCATTATGCCCCAGAAAAAGAATCCGGACATTCCTGAATTAACCCGAGGAAAAACCGGACGGGTGACAGGGCATCTGATGAGTTTGTTGATGCTGATGAAATCTCAACCACTGGCCTATAACCGTGACAATCAGGAAGACAAAGAACCTCTGTTCGATACCGTGGATACCGTCGTAGAATGCCTGACTCTTTTTACCGCCCTGTTACCTGAAATTAAGATAAACCGAACCGTTATGTATGATGCTGCCCAACAGGGATTCAGCGTTGCCACGGATCTTGCCGATTATCTGGTGCGAAAACAAGTACCCTTTCGTCAGGCGCATACCATAGTAGGACAGATTGTTGCATTTGCCCTTCAGTCAGACAAACTACTTAACCAGATACTGTTAGAGGACATGCAACGGTTTTCTTCACTGATCCAGAGCGATGTCTATGAGGTGCTGACACCGGAAGGATCGGTCCGGGCACGCTGCCATCCGGGAGGAACGGCTCCAAACCAAGTAAGACAGGCCGTTCTGGATGCTCTCAACACTCTGCCAGAAAAATTTTATTGATATGAATCAATGTTATTTACGATCTGAATTATAGGTATTTTCACGGATCATAACTCTTTATATAATATCGTTCTTGTTGATGCTTTGACTTATGTTATCTGTCTTAGTTTTAAGACAGATAACATAAGAAACTATCGACTATCCCACAAAGATAAAATAATTTATCTGTCTTTAGTGGAACAGAGTTTTTCGATAGCCTTTATCTCAGTGCCAGAATGTTTCTCTGGTATAAATACCATCAGGAGATAATGACTGTGGCCAACTTATCAACACAGAAAATCCCCACCATTCATCCCGAATCATTTTTCCAGGCTTTTGATTACTCGATAAAAGCCATTAATGGCGAGTTATCAGAAATTAATAAGCTGGCCCATTGCTATCAGACACACCCTGAAACATCGGAATTCCCTGTGCAGATAGTGAAGGGCATGGCAGCTGTTAAAAAGTTGTACAGTGATGATTTGTTATTATGTCAGGCTGTATGGACACGAATCAGCGCTCTAATTCATTTTGCTGAAAAAACAGATTGCCTATTTAATGAAATCGTAAAAAAAACGGATGATAAATGGCGGGATATCTGCATCCATCGTTTTCACCGCAATGCTGTTTATGCCGCTTCACAAGCAGAAATTAATGCAGCGGGTGAAATAGAGCAAGACAGTTTTATGGAGCATTTGGACAGAGCATATTCACAGCAAAAGAATAAATCCTCCTGAGTTCATCAAACGGCCTGTTTTGTGCTTTACTGTTTACTGGCTTGAATTACAACAGTATTTTCTCTAAAAATTCAAGGCCGATCGCATTTTGCGTCTGGACATGCTCATGTATAACAGTAAAGAACCAATAATAAGATATAGGTTTTGCTTTCTGGCATGCATATCTTTTTTTCTGTGTTTGGTTATGCCAACAGATGCAATAGCGCTTATTGAACGAATTCCTAAACAATACAGGCTACCTATTAATGCTTTGCATCAGCTTACAGCACAGACATCAAAAGAGAAAATAGCTTATCAGCACGCTGAATTAATTAGGCACAGCATAGAAAACACGCCAATTAAAAAATGGGATTATTATTACTGGGGTCTACCATCAAACATCTGTCGCTTACATGATAAAAAAGAACTTTGCTCATTTGAAGGACGAATTTCTGAGCCCTCAGCTTTTTGTGTCAACCCACCCGTTAACGAAACTCTCGTTCGTTCATCACCATCAGGAAAAGCCATTAACGCCAACTGGATTAAGTTTGGCCAATATTATTTTATGCTTTCTGAACATCCCTTATTAAATAAAGAAACTACTTCTCTTTATTGGTCCATAATCCTTGAAAATAACATTGCAGCAGTCTTTAGCATTTATACACAAGATGACCGGAAAAAATGGAATATTCATGGTGATATTTATCATATGTCTGCCTCTTCATCATTAGCAATGAATTTCCATCGTCAAAATATCAACAACAAGACGGAAACAGCATGGGGTTCGGATCAGCTGTCTTTCCAGTGTTTTTTATTAATAAACTCTGAAGCTCATACTATTCGCACAATGGTCTGGTCAAAATCGTCCTACAATCATCTGATCCAAGGTAATATTATCCGACACCACGCCTCAGTGTATCACTTTTTACAATGGCCAGATCAAGAATCCCTTCCTTTATCCTCGGTAAAAGAAATGGTCAATAGTGTATTGATGTTCTTAAATCAGGGAAAAGTCGCTATTCATTGTATGGCTGGTCTGGGACGAAGCGCTCTGTTGATCGCCATGACAGTCGTCCGTTTATGGCAGTGGGATTCCCCCGTATCCACGAAAAAAGAGGCCATTGAACGTATTCACGATATTATTATGACCGTTAAAATAAGCCGCGGATTTGCCGCCTTGCGAAATCCACGCTACATAGAACAATTGTATCAATATCAATTTGAGCTATCAGGCATTCCAAATTTATTCTGATATTCTGGTACACTCTGATCATTCTGAATACAACCTTTTCAGAACATTATTGGGTAGTAATGAAACCGGAAGGTTCATTGTTATGAACACGGCAGTCGGTGTTTTCGGCACGTCCAGGGGGAAAAATGCCTTCTTATGAGCTTAATGTAGTTATTTTCAGCATTGTCATGGTCGTTTTATTTATCTCCCTGTTTTTTTACCGGAGATCCCAGTCAAGTTTACTACAAAAAGAAAAAGACAAATATCTGACCATATTGGATGAACAACAAACCGAGGTAAAGACCTTACAGGAAGGCAAGCAGCAATTGCAGCTGGAAAATGCACGCCTGCTCACACAGTCTGAAAGCATCCAGCAAACTTTACATGAGCGTGACACCGAAATAGATCGACTGTGGAAAAAAGCACAGAGTTCAGAAGAACGTCTTCAACAGGCCAGCCGCCAATCAGGTCGGCTGGCTGAATTGCAGTCCTTACTGAATCAGATTCAGGAAGCACTCAAAGCAGGAAAGAACGAACTGGACAGTGAACGTGAAAAACGATCAGAAGCAGAAAAAATCACCAGTGAATTACAAACTCGCTTGGAAGAACAACAACAACACCATCAGACAATGACGGAACAGTTGCAAAGTAGCCGGGAAATGATGAAACAGGAGTTTAATCATCTGGCCAATACTATTTTTGATGCAAAGGGCAAAATATTTTCAGAGCAGCACCAAATGCAGCTGGAAACCTTGTTAAAACCCTTTGGGGAACAGTTACAGGTATTCCGCCAACAGGTAGAATCCAGTAGTCGTCAGGATCAGGCCGGACGAGCTGCTCTCAAACAACAGCTGGAAACTCTTTACAACCTGAACCAACGCATCACCAATGAAGCGGATAATCTGACCAAAGCACTGAAGGGCGATAAAAAACTGCAGGGTTGCTGGGGAGAGTTACAAGTTGAAAAACTGCTGGAAAACAGTGGGCTGATCAAGGGACAGGAATACGCCAGAGAGGTCAACCTGAAGGACAGTGAAGGGCGTAATAAACGTCCGGATTTTATTGTCTACCTGCCGGAAGGAAAGCACCTGATCATAGACTCAAAAGTATCACTGGTGGATTATATCGCCTATGTCAATGCTACTGATGACAAAAAACAACAGGCTGCATTAAAGCAGCATGTCCAGAATGTCAGACAGCATATCAAAACACTGAACGAAAAAGATTATCAGGGATTACCCGGCGTCAAGACTCCGGATTTTGTTTTCCTGTTCATGCCAATTGAACCCGCTTTTCTTGCCGCATTTCAGTACGACCAACAGCTGTTTAATGAAGCCTTTGAAAAACGGATTGTAGTGGTAACACCCTCAACACTGCTGGCCACATTACGTACAGTAGCCAACCTATGGACAGTAGAGCGCCAAAACAAGAACGCACGGGAAATTGCCCGAAAAGCGGGACTGGTATATGACAAGTTATGTGTATTTGTCAAAAAAATGGAACAGCTGGAGAGCCAGCTTCACTCCGTCAATAAAACCTATAAT
>NSIT01000008.1_pt1 | contig 38162 bp, 13 predicted proteins | sample 1450681 | NCBI WGS metagenome assembly NSIT01 (sample SAMN07455404, study PRJNA386592) | invertebrate metagenome | isolation source: Endozoicomonas-like sequences binned from scallop gill tissue | host: Pecten maximus | place: United Kingdom: Lyme Bay MPA | collected 2013-06-01
AGCGTGAACAGTCTGAAAGAAGAATTCCAGAATATGCATGAAACCTATTGCCGTATTTTTGACCGATTAGGTCTGGAATATCGTGCGGTCGAAGCGGATAGCGGTTCTATCGGAGGCAGCGGCTCAAGGGAATTTCATGTATTGGCTGATTCCGGGGAAGACGCTATCGTTTTCAGTACAGAAGGCAAGTATGCGGCTAACATTGAAAAAGCCGAAGCCCTTGCACCCCGGACGAAACGGGAAGCACCACAGGAAGAGCTTACCTTAATCGACACACCTAATGCAAAAAGTATTGCCAACCTTACAGAGCAGTTTACCATCTCCTCAAATCAGATAGTCAAGACCTTAATTGTACAGGCATCAGAGGAATGTGATGCAGAACTGGTCGCTTTGCTGGTACGCGGAGATCATGAGCTTAATGAAATTAAAGCGGAAAACCTTTCAGAAGTTGCTGCGCCTTTACACTTTGCCTCTGACAGCGAAATCCGTGCACACCTGAACGTGGGAACCGGCTCTTTAGGACCAGTAAATATCTCTATTCCCTGCATTGCGGATCGTACCGTTGCTGTCATGAGCGATTTTGTGGCAGGTGCTAATCAGGACGGAAAGCATTACAAAGGTATCAACTGGGAAAGAGACTGCCTCTTTACCCGTATAGCTGACCTGAGAAACGTTGTTGAAGGCGATCCTAACCCTTCCGGGGACGGTTCACTGGTGATCAAACGCGGTATTGAGGTAGGACACATCTTCCAGCTGGGCAAAAAATACAGTGATGCCATGAATGCTACCGTACTCGATGAAAGCGGCAGAAGCGTTAGCATGTTCATGGGATGCTATGGGATCGGCGTATCCCGGGTGGTTGCTGCAGCCATTGAGCAAAATCATGATGAACGTGGTGTTATCTGGCCGGATGCCATTGCTCCCTTCCAAATAGCTCTGGTTCCCCTAAAGATCGAAAAATCTGAAATCGTTCGAGAAGCTGCCGAGAACCTGTATAAGGCGCTCACCGATGCTGGCTATGATGTTATTATGGATGACCGAAAGGCCAGTCCAGGCGTCAAGTTTGCTGATATGGAGCTGACGGGAATCCCTCACCGCATTGTACTCAGCGATAGGGGGCTAAAAAATCAGCAGGTAGAATACAAACATCGCACCGCCAATGACAAGGAAGACATTGCTCTTGCAGATATTATTCCTTTTATCCAGGAAAAAGTTTGCCGTTACTGATTCAGAAATAACACGACGGCTGAAACTTTCAGCCGGTTTTATACTGCTGTGCGCAGGGCTGTTATCCCCGCCTGCGCATAGTGAATTGCCGACGTCTTCTAAAAATAACGAAAAATTCTTTTCTCACAAAGAAAGACAGCAATGGCTGCTACTCACCGATCTAAAAGTCTCTGTTTTTGTTCCTGATAGAAAAACACGGGAAGTGCTTTTGGAGAATGTCTATGATATTGCGACTGAATTCCAATTATCGCCTTCTCTAGTCATGGCAATTATTCACACCGAATCCGGCTTTGACCCTTATGCCCTGTCACACAGTGGCGCCATGGGATTAATGCAGGTAATGCCATTCTGGAAGATGCAGATAGGCAACGAAGACGATAATTTAATAGACCTGCGAACTAATCTTCGCTACGGGTGCACAATATTCCGTTACTACTTAAGAAAGGAAAGGCACTTAGAACAGGAAACCCATCGAATACAAAAAGCACTTGCCCGTTATAATGGCAGTTATCGTCAATCTCGCTATCCTAATAAAGTACTCAGTCTGCTCAAGCAGTACTGGCAAAACTGATTGACTTCAGTGCCATAGTTTATTATGTAAAAAGACATCCTGTGAAGAAAAACAATCCCGCTAGTTGTTTTTTAAACTTACCAAGACAAAATACACAACGCTCTTATTTATTCTTTTTTGGGTTGTTTATATTACCTAAAATAACTGTTGGCTATGAATCATTTATGATACCTGCATAAAAATGGTAACCGTCTTACCGAACCATACTTGCCTACACTGCCGCAATAACCTACTCGAATTTTCAGAGGCATCTATTCAATATTCTGCTGACTCAGGATCACGGAACAAACTAACGGAAGACGTTGAACAAATGAACTTGTCAGACTCCGATAGCTCTCTTTCTGGAAGTTCTCTCTCAGGCTATTATATTTTGAGAGATGATTATTATCCGTATAGCCGATCTTCCGACGAATCGCCCGAACCAGAAAAAGAAAACACAGCCACCTAACATGGGAAAAGAATTACAACCCTATCTGACCGAAGACCTGATCAAAAATAATGCTTGTATAAGAAACAATAATATAAAAGTACAAAATATCATCGAGACTTACCAACAATCAGATCGCTTTCAGTATAGTCTTGATTTTGCGGTTTTCACACAGGGATTCCAGCAGATACCAGTTAGTTCTTCAATATATGATAGCAGTGCAGATATTTGCAGCTATGTAACCTTTTTTAGCCCTGATGATAAAACCTGCAAGTTTTTTAGTCAGTCAAATAAGTGAACACAATTCAGTTCTTTTAATTTTCTTTTCTCTCAATACCAGAAGCCTTAAGTTTGTATCAATACTGTTCACAGAACAAAATACAAAAAATATGATTGTGTCAACAGCTAATAAAATAAGTTCGTCAGTCCTCTAGATCAATTGCAATACAGACTCCATTCAAGCTCTGATTCATTGCTCATTTAACTTATTCAGGGTATCAAAAATTTATGTGTTCATCGATTGTAAAAACAAAGACAAGATCTAGGTTGTGGTAAAGTCATTACTGTAATTTACCTCTGAAACATCATTAATGACAAGGCCATCTACTCTAGCAGTGCTAGGTCCATGACGTAACCAAGCAATCAAATTGCTTACGGCTTTCTCTGATCCACAGGCAAGTACTTCTACTCGTCCATCCATCAGATTTTTTGCGTATCCTGATAACTGTAATGCCTGTGCTTTTTGTTGAGTCGACCAACGGAATCCCACTCCCTGAACTCTTCCACTCACTAGTATCTTTCGGCTGACGCTACTCATTTGCCGTCTCCTGTCGTTTCAGGTAAGACACCTGCTTTTCCAGACCTTCACGTGTCTGAGGACCAATACGAGTCTCTATCCATTGTCCCCGGGGCGAGATAATATAAGTGACCGGCAGTACTGATGGTTTATCCCGTTTAAAACGGGATAAGAAACCTTTATCAACCACAGGAAACTCAATACCAAGCTCATCAATCTTGGCCGTTAAAGACGACCCTATGGAGCCATCGTAATCCATTCCCACCACTCGTATATTTCCCGCACGACTTAGCGCATTAAGCTCTGGAATTTCTTCCCGGCAAGGAGTACACCAGTCCGCCCATATATTAACCACAAGCCATCGCCCTCCGGCATCTGTCAGTGTGATATCAGCCTGTTGCTGAACTTTTTGAAAGTGGGTACTGACAGACTGAGTTTCATCATCCTGAAACCCACAGCCTGAACACAATAAAGCCCAGAAAACGACCCATAATGCACGACTATCAGGCATATTTATCTCCTCTCTCGGGTCTTCTCACAACCAATACCAACACAGATAAATACCAGACATCAACAAGGGATAATCCGGAAATACAACCATGGTTACAAATTACTCAAGCTCAATAAATGACTGTGTTGCAGCTCCTACGCCTTTACTGATAATAGATATTCTGTCTTGAGATATACCATACTGCAACAACAGGGACTGAATTTGCTCACTTCGTTTCGCTGCTAAACCGGACAATGTTACCTCATGGTCGCCTGGCCAGTGCTCAATAAGCCACTGCTCAGCATCCTCAGCCCTTTCCTTACTATTTTTTGTACCCACATCCGGTAGTTTTTTACCCTGTAACCGAAGATACATCTGTTCAAGCAATACAGACCTTTCAGAGACAGGAACAGTTGTTACCTTGTCGCCATGAATGGCACGATAAACAGACAACAAATCAGCCTCTATTTCTTTTTTAGCCAACGCATGGCCATCTGTCTTTCTGCCTGCATAGCCATTAACCTTTATCTTCAAAGCTGGCCTCACCATCAGCGCCTTTGCCAACATTTCCAGATTCTTTCTACTTTCAGAAGCTATCTGTTCAGAACCTTTCTCAAAGCAAATCTCCGGTGTCAAGGGGGCATCAATACCATGGATCGTTGACAGGTATTCAAAAGGCTTATCCACTACGGGCTGCCACTTTTGATCTACCGACATAAGAACAGCTTTCCTAAAACTTCCCGCTTCATCAGATACGGAAAATTCCGTCTGCAAAGGAGACTGCCCATCTGACATCAAACGGTTGACCCATGGTTTTCCTTTGTCGGCCTCACCGAGCTGATACATCAATTTGTCAAACTGGATACTCCCGTCCGCCTTTATATTCCCGGACAGAAAGAAAGCACCATCCACTTTACCGGATATCACACTGCCTGAAACATCAGCACCGGCCAACACAGGGACTTCTTTATCTTTTGTAGGAAGGGATACTCCGGAAAACTGTACTAAAAAAGGTACTTCCTGTGTGTTATGACGTGTTACTCCCCCCGTCAAAGACAATTTTTTGCCTTCATCAGCCCGCAGTTCTATATTATTAATCGTGTAATGGATCAGGTCTTTATCAACCGACACATTCAGTGAAAAAGGCAATTTACTGCTCCCTAATGCAGAACTGAACATCGTTCCATTCATCATAGAAAGGCTATTAAAAGTCAACGGTAAGGTATTCTGGGACAAAAGCAGTCGCTCCGGACGAGAACTGTTCACCACAGCATCAGCAATATTAAGATTATCTGCCTGCCAAGAAGCATTTTGTGAGTTAAAAGTCAGATGGGATAATGTCGCTTCCTGCCAACTGATTTTCCCATCAGGCAACACTAATGAGCCTTCTGACAGAGCAGCATCGCCCTTCAACATAAAGCCACTGTCCAACTGCCCGGTTACAGAAAATTCCCCGCTAACTTTGCATTGAGCATGAACCACATTGCCTTGATCAGAATCGGATAGGGCATGCCAAAATTGGGAAAAACGATTGAAAGGCTGATTTTCAATAGCCAGAGATCCTTTCAGGCTGCGCTGACTGACCTGCCATTGACCACGAAACTGCCAGTTAGCTCCTTTATCCTCCTGTCCATGAAAAATAAAATCAATATCGGTTCCCTGATTCAGGTCAGCCGAAAGCTGACTAAATAACAATGACAACTGACGGTAACGGACACTTCCCTGATCAAAACGCCACTCTTCTCCCGCCAGTAAAGGCTGATTGCGTAAATAGCGCATCACCGGAATATTCACAGTAACTGTATCAGACTGAATCCGGACACCATTATCAGCAGCGACCGTAACATCATCCAGTGTTAATACTCCTTGCCAGATATCATATTGAGTTTCATGAAACGTTACGGATAAGCCGGTTTTTTGTTCAAACTCACTCACCATCTGATCCACAGGCAGAGAGTTAAAAAGAGATCGCCATAATGGAATACTAACAAGCACGCTGGTCACAACACAGACAGAAACACCCCATACAACATAACGAACCATACTTTTTTTCGATATTTGAGACATAGAATCCTGTCAACGACTTCTTTTGCAAACGATAAAAATCGCTTATTACCATTCCATAACCTGTTTAACAAAAGGGATCGTCAACTTACGTTTAGCTCGTAGTGAAGCACTATCCAGCCTTTGCAAAACAGAAAACAGGCGCAACATATTGCGGCTACTGCGGTAGACAATAAAGCGAGCCACCTCCTCCCCCATTTCCAGCCCTCGCAAACGAGCTCTCAACTGCAACGCCGCTACTTTTTCCCGGTCGTCCAGCGGTTTGACTTGAAAAACGATTCCCCATGACAGCCGTGACACAAGATCCTGAAGCTGTATTCCCAAAGAACGCGGTGCCGTATGTCCAGCAATAATTAACCGAGTCTTCGATTCTCTCAGTCGGTTAAACAGGTCAAAAATAGCTTCTTCCCACTCGGCTATATGAGCAACTTCATGAATATCATCGATGCAAACCAACTGGAGGCGCTCGATTCCTTCCAGTAACTGAGGTGAATAATTTATTAGCTCTTTAAACGGCAAATAAATACTGCGGATTCCCGACTTATCACCCTGATGACAGGCTGCCTGAAGCAGGTGGCTACACCCAACACCCTGGCCTCCATAGATAAAAACAAACTGTTCCGGCTCGATCTCCGGTTCCATCCGATCACGATCAAGCAAGTTGATCAGTGTCTCATTACCTTCGCTGTAAAAATTAGCAAAAGTAGCTTCATCACGTAACTGGACGCCAAGCGGTAATTGTACGGGCAGATTCATAATTTACGACATCAATCCGTAATGGAATCCCGGACGAACCGGAAATTCTTGTATGCATGGATATAAACTCTCGGTATCAGAATACTCTCGTATTACCAAAGCACAAGAGATCACGAGCACCCGGATATCGCACATATTCTGATGCGACAGACCAGAAACAACGATAGCGGGTATTACTTTCTGTTATCGTCCTGCTGGGTATCATATAACTGACTTGCCTTATAATTCTGGTGCAGGTAGCGTAAGAGTACCATAATTACAGCTGCCATTGGCAGCGCTATAATCATGCCGGTAAAACCCAATAATTGTCCACCAGCCATCAGGGAAAAAATAACTACTACCGGATGCAGACCGATTTTTCCCCCTATTAGCATGGGAGTCAACACCCATCCTTCCAGAGCCTGTCCTACCAAAAACACACCAACAACAGCAGCGATAGGAGTCCATCCATCAAACTGAAACAATGCGATGGCCATGGCAGCCACAAAACCGGTTGCAAACCCCATATAGGGAATAATACTGACCAACCCTGCCAACATTCCTACTAACAGGGAAAAACGCAACCCTACTATGGACAATCCAGCACTGTAAAGGCAGCCTAAAGACAGCATAACCATTAGCTGGCCTTTAAAGAACGCTCCCAGTACGCTATCGCATTCAGATAACAGCCGCACCACCACCGGCTCCAGATTACGAGGTATCATTTCTCTTATCTGACCAGTCAAATGATCCCAGTCACGCAATAAATAAAAAGTCACAACAGGAACCAAAAACAGATTAACCAACAGGGCAAAAAAAGCCAGGGAGGACCGGGTAATAGAACCCACCATATTACTGACTATTCCTCCTGCTTTCTGCCAATGGGTCACCAGTTTTTTTACCAGCTCACTGACATCAAACAGGGCAGGATCCAGTCCGGTAATCTGTTCTATGTGGGAAAACACCCGGACTCTCAACCACTCTTCTATCGCCGGTAACAAATGGACAATAGCTTTAAGCTGATGGTATGCCACAGGCACAAGAACCACTAAAATCAAGGTAATAATGGCAAAAATAATACAAAAAACGACTAAGACAGCCCAGGTTCTTGATAACCCCAAATGCTCCAGGCGATCTGTCAGGGAATCCCCGAGATAAGCCAGTACTGCGCTGAAAACAAAAGGTGCCAGTACCGAGCCAAGATAGTGCATTAACACTACCAATAAAACACTGACAGCAAGTATTAACCAGCTCTGTTGCTTTGTCATAACAGCCCTTTCTGTGTTACCCGTTGTTACCGCACCGGAACAGCAAATGCATTACCGCCCAACCCATCGATAATACAGACGCTTGTCTGGGAAGAGAGCATTTTCCGGGATAGAACTCACAGAATCGACACCAGAAGGATAAGTCTTTAGCTTCAATTTTTTACCCAAAGCAATGGCGTCTTCCAGTTTTTTCAGACTGCCCGGGAAATCTACTCCCACTATCACACGATCTCCTATGACTGACTGCACATTTACATCAGAAATGCCATTAAGTTTTTCCAGGTACCCGACCATTCCGGCATAGGATTTCAAACTCTGTATACCTTCAATAACAATAACTTGTTTTTCTGCCGTTGCAGTGGATGCCACGGCGTAATAGGAGGACAAAACTTCTCCTGTCAGACTAGCAGCTACCTTGGCTAATCCTGCACTGTCCAGATTGTTTATCGGCGGCGCATTGTACCGCTGATTACGGAAAAACAACGACAATTCACCGCTGTAAAGCCCATTTTTTTGGTATAAACGTCCTGCTAAGACAGTATCGCTTTTATATCGACTGGCAGATTGCATCAACTGGTAACCGAACAGCCCCCACACATCTGCAATACTGATATTACGGGTATCTTCCACATCCATAAGAGGAAAAAATACCGGCATTGACAGCTCATGAAAATACGAGTGCACCGATGAAACCACAGGACTGGTTGAACCGGAATGAATGATATGGCGCTCATTATCCTTACTGATCGCAAGTAATATCATAGTTTCAGGACGACTTGCTCCCCAAATGGCGTTTTCGGCAGCTGTCAGCAGGCGATCTACGGATATTTTATCAAAAGAGATCTTCAGCCATTGTTGCTCTATACCATCCTCAGAAGCTTTTCTGTGATAGCTGAATCCAGAAATATAAGGAGCAGGTTCTGCCATGGCTTTTTTTATCTCAGGATGATCGGTAACGGCCTCTTTACCGGTTACCCTCACAAGCACCTTTTCCAGCGCTATCTTCATAGCCTGCTGCCGACCTGCATCGTCATGGGATAAAACAGGAACCTCATCGCTATACAGTTCCTGAACCGAAGCCCCATGGGCAACACAGGTCAGGACAACCAACAGGCAAGTGAACAGTCTCCACTTCCCTTGGGAAAAAACATACCTGCTATTGTTGCTTACCATAAAATGCAAACCCTGCCCATGTCCGCTACTTTGATATAACATATCCGTTACGTATAAAGACGCTGATTCATATCACTCCGCTTATTTTGCCATATAACCCCTGACGGGTTAACTGCTTTGCTATAAACTACCGACGCAGGCAACAATGGGAATCCGGATCATACTTATCATGAATAAACCAATATCCGAAAAAAACCGCTTCGAAAAAAACAACAATATACCTTCCCTGAGTTACCGGGATGCGGGCGTCAGCATCGATGCAGGGAACACACTGGTTCAGGCCATAAAGCCCATTGCTCAAAGCACATCAAGACCAGGAGTCATTGGGAATCTAGGAGGGTTTGGCGCTCTTTTTGAAATGCCTGAAGGTTATCAAAATCCCGTATTGGTTTCTGGCACGGACGGAGTCGGAACTAAATTAAAACTGGCCATGGCATTAAAAAAACACGACACGATAGGGATCGACCTGGTAGCTATGTGTGTCAACGACCTGATTATCTGTGGTGCAGAGCCCCTGTTTTTTCTGGATTATTACGCTACAGGAACACTCGATGTTTCCATGGCTAAACAGGTCATCACAGGCATTGCGGAAGGATGCAAACAAGCGGGATGCGCCCTGAGCGGAGGAGAGACTGCTGAAATGCCGGATATGTACAACGGAAAGGATTATGACCTGGCCGGTTTTTGTGTAGGCATCGTGGAAAAACATTCCCTCATTGACGGGCATGCCGTACAATCCGGCGACGTATTGATTGGATTACCCTCCAGCGGATGTCATTCCAACGGCTATTCTTTGGTTCGCAAGATACTGGAACAGTCCCACAAATCACAGCCTCACGAATTAAACGGGATACCTTTCCATGACGCCTTACTGAAACCTACCTGTATTTACGTCAAAACATTACTTAACCTGATCAAGCGTACTCCTGTTCATGCCATGGCACATATCACCGGTGGAGGCCTTCCTGAGAACCTGCCCCGGGTTATCCCTGAAGGGTTATGTGCCGTTATTAACGGACATTCATGGAGCAGACCTGAACTGTTTCACTGGTTACAGCAGACAGGAAATATCTCTCAGGAAGAGATGCTCCGAACCTTCAATTGCGGTATCGGTATGGTAATCTGCGTACCTGAGAAAAATACGGACGACGCACTGGAACAACTAAAGCAACAAGGCGAGCAACCTATCGTCATCGGGCACATCGCTCATAACAACTCACAGCGTTTTCAGTACATTGCCTAGAATCGGGTTTTTTATACATAATGAGTAAAAAGACCCTGTCCTGGAGAAAAAGATGTCACTATCATCAGTCCATAAACCCACACCGCCCATTGTTGTTTTACTCTCAGGGCATGGCTCAACACTTCAGGCATTGATTGACCAGCAATTCTTTCATCATTACCGGATTGCTGGTGTTATCAGTAATATTCCTGATGCCTTTGGCATTAAAAGGGCTCAAGAAGCCGGGATACCAACCGCCATTATCGACCATACCCAATACCCTGAACGCAGTGGGTTTGAACAGAGACTGATCGAACAGATCACAGTACTCAATCCTGATTTTGTTGTATTAGCTGGATTTATGCGAATATTAACATCTTCATTCGTTTCACATTATCGAGGTCAGTTAATCAATATTCATCCTTCACTGTTGCCTGCTTACAAAGGGATAAACACTCACCAGCGCGTTCTGGATAATCAGGAAAAAAACCATGGCACAACAATTCACTTTGTAACTGATGATCTGGATTCGGGGCCGGTTATTGCACAAGCACAGCTTGCTGTTCACAATGAAGAAGACCCTGATCGCCTGCAACAACGGGTACAGGCGATGGAGCACTGTATTTATCCTCAGATCATCGGCTTATTAGGACAAAAAAGAATTCTACTGAAAGACAATCAGGTACTATTTAACCAGCAACCACTGGATAAGCAGTGCATTTTGCTCTCAGAAGATTCACTGGATATTTCATGAAAATTATTTTTTACCCCAAGGCGTCTTATCTTAAATACACAACCGTTATTTTTTATATAGGTCTGGCCGTAAGCATTTTTTTACCGTCTGTTTTTTCCAGTCAATCCTTCGCTGCTCTCTCTACCGTTATGCAAAAAAATATAAATGCCTCAGAAAAATACCACGAAGACTCATCTTTTTTGACCATAAAACCTTATCAAGCCACATTAAAAGCCACACTGGATGGCACGCCATTTAAAGGGACAGGAACAAGGACACTGACAAAAAATTCCCAAGGCGAGTGGGAATTCCATATGAGCGCTAAAATAGCCTTCTTCAGCATCAAGGAAGACAGCCGGTTTAGAATTGAAAATCAACAGGTAATACCTCTCCAATATTGTTACAAGCGTGACGGCATTGGCGGGAAACCCGCCGATACGGCTTTATTTGACTGGAAAAACATGAAAGTCAACTGGCAGAACAAAAAGAGAAAATGGAGTTTCCCTTTAAAAAAGGGAGCGATGGATGAGCTGTCCTATCAACTGCAGCTTCAGTCTGACCTGCAGGCGCGTAAAAAAATTTTAGTCTACAAACTCGTAGATGATGATGAAATCTACGAACGCCGTTTTATTATCGAAGGAGAAGAAACCCTAAAAACAGATATGGGACTGATTGATACCGTACGCGTCAAAATAAACCGAGACGATAACGAGCGGGAAACATGGATCTGGTTTGCTCCGAAATGGGACTATTTTTTTATTCGACTCTTGCAAAAAGAAAGAGGGAAATCCTACAATATTGAATTAAAAAGCGCTGTGATTGACGGAGTCACCGTAACAGGAAACACGAAAAAATGATCTTCAGGAAAAAATCGGCAAACAACCCAAGATGACTTGTCGTTAAACTGTAGTAATTCAGATCTGATCTAACAGTTACCGATTTTTTAGAAGGTGACTGTCAGCTACGCCCCGTTTTTGGCCGTGATTTCCTTGCTGTCTTTGATCTTTTAACAGGCTGTTCCGGCAATATTTCTTCATAGCGTGGATACGTAATTTCTCCGCCTACATCCAGTAATAATTTTACATTCCTTGCACTTTTTTCATCCGACAACATTTTGTTCAAAACTTTAGTAAAGGTTCGAGCATCCTGTTTGCTCCATCCATTATCACGCCTTAATTGCTTTCTGAGTGCTTTAAACTCTGTTTCTGATATTTTCTCCTGTCCGGAAAATTCACATCCTACCAAATCAAGAAGCACACGAGCTGTTGCCTTTATATCTATAGAGGTCTGTTCACTAACACGTACACTGCTGAACCCCGTCAACATCCCCTTACCAAACTTTTTACCTGATACGTGTTCTGGCTTCTTATTCAATACAATATGCTGATCACATACCTTTCCATGAACCAGCCCTCTATCGTGAAGTAATTCCAGGCCAGAAAGTATATCTTTAGCAAAATGACTGATCTCTTCAAAACTCACCACAGAGGATGGCATGTTAGAGCGCTCTTTATCAAAGCTTTCTCCTTCATGCTTCATGACAAACTGCGTTTTCTCACCTGCAGGCTGACGATATACCAGTGGGGAATTAAGATTAGGATGATCTAAGCCCAGTATATGCAACTCCCCACAATCTTCAGGTTGTTTGTTAGCTGTTTTTACCACTAAAGGTGTCAGTTCCCTGTTATTAAAGTTCTTTACATTTTCCCTGACCTTATTAAGGTCCAGAGATTGTCTGAATCCACTAGCTGCACCTGGCTTTACTTTTTTTAACTCAGGTTCAACACACGCTTTATACTCAGCATCCGATACTAAATACGACTGATTAATAACAGGTTGATCATCAATAGATTTCCATTGATTCAAGAGTCCTTCCGTATTATCAGCACGTAATGGCTGAAACTCTCCAGAATTCTGAAGAGAGCGGAGTTTTACTTCCCGATCTAATTGCATTCCCGGTCGAATACCTTCCAGCTCACGAACCAGCATAGCCTTTTCTGAAGCAATTCTATTGTGATTTAAAGCAACGCTGGTTCTGTCCTGTAAGCGTTTGGCATTTGCATCAGGAACATTACCCTTAATTCCTTTGGTGCCCTCTGAAGATACTGTTTTGACCTGAACCCCTTTCCAGTTTTTCGGGTCATCATTACCCGCAATGACATCACTGGTGTGCTCAATAATAACAGCACCTTTAAGATGTGAAAGATCTATTTTACCACCATCCATAGCTCAATCTCCCTGAGGTTACTTAATCAGAATTCCCGTTAATATTCAGGTTTCCATCGTTTAACAGACTATTGATAATCTCAGCGTCTGTTGAACCAAAGCTGGTTAAATCGACATCCTTCAAAGTTACTTTTTGTGTCACGTCAGAATTGTCCGTTTTACGGATATCAATAGTAGAATCCGTTCCATCAGAACTGATATCCAGCAAATCATCCAAGCTGGAGTCTGCAGCATCAGTCAGCAGGTCTGAAATATCCAACACATCATTATCATCAATATGAAAGTCATTAATAATATCCACCGCAGGTTGTTCGGCCGTTCCTTCATCTCCCGATTTCCATACAAAACGATCAGCACCTCCGCCCCCCGTCAGGACATCATTACCCTGACCGCCCTCAATATAGTCATCCCCAGCAATACCGAAGATCAGATCATCACCCGCACCGCCCATCAGGGTATCTGCGGCTGCTTCCCCTTTGAGCGAATTATCCAGGTTATCTCCCTGGTAAGCCTGCAACGCGACAGAAACAGTATCTGAGAAAGAAACACCTGCACTATCGGTGACTTCAACTGTCAAATCATGCAATATAGTTTCACTGGCATCCAGTAATGCTGGATCCGCTACTCGTACTACACCACTATCATCAATAGTAAAACGACCCTCTGCATCATTAGTTAAAGCAAATGCATGCTGATCAAATCGATCATTATCCTCCACGACAATTTGTCCGACCGCTGTTCCTGCAGTTGCCCGATCATTAACAAGCCCAGCCAGTGCAATAATTTTCCCATAAACTCCACTACTACTGCCATCCTGAGTCTCATCGATCCATGTTGATATCAATCGACCATCCGCCATAACATCCATCTGAATCTGATATTGATTACCTGAAAAATAATCATTTAAACGAAACTCTTTTCCAATGGGCTGACTGTTGCTGTCAAACCGACGGGCATAAATTTCGTATCCGGTTCCATCGGCGTTTTCTGACTGCCAGGCCACCATAAAACCAGCGTCTGACAATGACACCACTTCAGGATAAGTCTGTGCTTCCAGCACCTTCTCATTGACTAGAAACTCACTGCCAACGGCGTTACCCTCCGCATCATAACGACGCCCGTAAATATCATATTCGTTGTCGCCATGGTTTGAATGCCAGGTAACAACATACCCTCCATCAGCCAGTGCAATAATATCTGGATATTCCTGACTGCCATTTGTACTCGTACTAACAGTTTCTATAATTTCCGTATTGCTTTGGCTATCGTAACGACGCAGGTAAACACCATCATCACCGAGTTGATCTGAACCTACTCCAGACCAAGTTACAGCAAAACCACCATTTGCCAATGCCGCCAACTTGGATTGATACTGATTTCCGGTTGTATGAGGGTTAACACGAAACTCTTCAGAGCCATTATCCAATGCATCAAATCGTTTAGCATAGACACCGGCACCGGCATCACTTGTACTGTCTTGTTTATAACTGTGCCAACTGACCATATAGCCCCCATCCGCCAAAGCAACAATGTCTGGCTTATACTCATGGTCTGAGTGGCTGCTGATGCGAATTTCCCCGGTTTGCGCTACGCCATTGGGGCTAAACCGCCGACCGTAAACATCGTACTGATTACCACTGTGATTGGAAGTCCATGTCATCAGAAGATCACCGGATGCCAGCTGGGTTATACGCGGCTGTATCTGAGCACTGTTTGTTGATTGGTTTACCCGAAACTCAACGCCAACGGCTTCGCCTTCGCTATTAAAACGCTGGGCAATCACTGAATAACTACTGCCGTCCCCACCCTCCAACGTGCTGGTATTCTCGGTACGCCAGACACTCATAAAGCCACCATGAGCCAGCGCTGTTACAGCCTGATCGTATTGATGATCTGCGGTAAAGTAATTAAAACGGAATTCATCTTCCATATAAGGCTTTAGACTGATCGAAGCGGGAGCTTGATTGGGGAACGCAACATCAAGTGTCAGTGTCTGTGTCAGGCTATTATTGGTGTCCGAAACTTTTACCTGAATATCATGGCTGGCAGCATTGCTGTGATTAATCAGCTCCGCATTGGCCACCGTGATCACACCGGTGTCGGCATCGATAGCAAACCGCCCACCGGCATCGTCTTCCAGCTCATAAGTATGCTTATCCCCGAAATCATGATCATCAATAACGACTTGCCCGACAACCGCTCCGGTTTCTGCGTCACCAGTTACCATGCCTGCCAATGATATTATTTTCCCGTACACTCCGTAATCACTGCTATCCTGTCCGATAGAATCCCATGCAGCAATAATCCGACCATCCGTCAACACAGCTAACTGTGCATCGTACTGACCATTCGTGATGTAATCGTTCAGGCGGAACTCATCGCCTTGGGGTTCACCTTCTGCACTGTAACGGCGGGCATAAATTTCAACGGAAGCACCGTCGTGATTCGTTGCCTGCCATGCAATCAAATAACCGCCATCCGGCAAGGCAACAATATCTCGCACATACTGATGATCCTCTTGCTGCTGGTTGACAATCACATCATCGCCTAAAGGCTCCCCCTCCTTGCTGTAATGACGTTGATAAATATTGTATGTCCCGTCTTCATGAGAAGAATACCAGGCAATAACATAACTCCCATCAGCCAGAACCGCTATTTTTGCGAACTGTTGGGTACTGCTGATATTGCTGCTGATCGGCTCTTCTGATACGGTTTCTCCATTAGCGTTATAACGGCGAAGGAAAACCCCATCGTTATTGGTCTGTCCTTCACCGTATCCGTACCATAATACTATATAGCCCCCGTCAGGCAATCCGGCAATATCTGAGCTATATTGGTTATTGGTTGTATAACGGTTCACAAGAAATTCTGAACTGCCGGTATTATCTGCATCGAAGCGCCTTCCGTAAGCACCATAACTGCTGCCATCCTGAGTGTGACTGCGCCATGACACCACATAACCGCCATCCTCCAATGCAGCAACCTGAGGGTAGTATTGTATATCGCCGGTGGTGGTATTTATCCGAACTTCATTGGTCAGTGCTACCCCATCAGACGTGTATCGCCTTGCATAGATATCACTGTTTCCGGACTGGTCACTGCGCCATACCACCAAAAAATCACCATTGGCCAACGTGGTTACGCTCGGTTCGTACTGGGCATTAGTATTGGTATTATTAACCTGAAACTCGACACCTGTTGCATTGCCGTCCTTGTCATACAATTGAGCCTTGACTGAATGGCTGCTGCCGTCGCCTCCGTAACCGGTGGACGTATTCTGGTTCTGCCAGACCGTGACAAATCCACCATGATCCAGTGCTGCCACGCTGGGGTTTTGTTGCGCACCGGAAGTATGGCTGTTAATAACGAATTCTTCGCTATGAACATCTGCTATACGCAGGGTTTCCGGGGCATAGCCGGCAGGCAAAACATGGACTGTCACTGTTTCTGTAATAAATTTACCGCCTTCATCAACAGCCGTCACTACAAGATCATGGGATGCAGCAGAATCATGGTCAAAACTATTGTCTGCAGCGACGGTAATGACACCGGTATCTGCATCGATCACAAAACGACCAGCGGCATCATCATCCAGCCGATACGTAATGGTATCACCCTTGTCTCCGTCATCCGCCCTCATTTGTGCAACGGCTGTTCCACTTATTGCAGTTTCCAAAATCGTTCCGGGCTTGCTCAGGAATTTTCCGTAAACCTCATAGTGGTTGCCATCCTGCCCTTCAGACCGCCAGACAGCGACTATTCGCCCGTCATCTAACGAATCCAGTCGGGAATTTTTCTGATTATTGCTGATATAATCATTAAGCCGGAATTCACTGCTCGTTGCCGTACCTTCCTTATCAAAATATCTTGCCTGAACGTCTTCATTTTCAACATCCAGGGCAAAAGCTGAAGTCCATGACACCAAGAATCCTCCATCCGGTGTGCCCGCTACATCAGGATTCCTTTGGGTTCCATATTGCTGTTCAGCTACCGAAAACTCACCGGTTACAGCAACTCCTTGATCATTATAAACACGAGCCATCACATCAACACCTGATGAGCCGTTATCGTCCTGCCAAACGACAACAAAACCTCCTTCCGCCAAGGTCGTGACTTTAGCCTGATATTGAGCCCCTGACAGTGACTCATTCACGGTTTGTTCTGACAGAGTTTCTCCCCGAGCACTGTAATGCCGCAAATAAACGCCATCGTCGGCTTCCTGATCTGACCCACTTCCATACCAGACCATCACAAAACTGCCATCAGGCAATCCTGTTGAATCCGGATAATACTGGCTTGATGCCGTATAGCGGTTGACCAGAAATTCATCACTACCGTTGCCGTCTTTATCAAATATTTTGGCATAAACACCGTAGGTATCCGCTACGTCCTGACCATAACTCTGCCAGCTAATCACATAACCACCATCGGCTAAGTCAGTAATATTGGGTTCATACTGATGATTAGCTGTGGTGGTGTTAACACGGGTTTCTGTGTTCTGCGCCACACCGTCTGAATTATAACGACGGGAATAGATATCGTATTGATTTTCTGAATGATAGGAAATCCAGCTGACAACAAAGTCACCGTCTGTCAGTGTTGCAACAGAAGGTTGAATCTGGTGAAGATACGTGGAATTGTTTACCTGAAACTCATTGACTACCACATTGCCGCCTTCATCGAATAATTGCGCCCGGATGGACTGAGCAGATCCATCGCCACCATCGCCCGTTGAAACAGTCTCCTGTCGCCATACCGATACGAAACCACCACCAGGCAGGGCAGAAACCTCCTGTTCATTCTGGGCATTAGTAGTAAAGGTATTGATACGGAATTCTTCCGGTTCCACGGCTACCATCTCCAGTGATAACGGTTCCATATTTGAAGCAGATACCTGTATGCTCAAAACCTGTGTTGATGTTTTACCTGCTTCGTCGGTCACGGTGACTTCAATATCGTGACTGTCCGCACTGTCCGCATCAATCAGTAACGTATTCTGAACCGTAATCACTCCGGTGTTTTCATCAATAGCAAAACGGCCTCCAGCGTCATCCGTAAGGGCGTAAGTGTGGGTGTCGCCAAAATCGCTGTCTGTCGCTTTTACCTGACCTATTTCCGTCCCATTAATGGCATCATCACGCACCAGGCTATCCAGAGTGATGAATTTACCGAAAACACCTCCACTGCTGCCATCCTGACCCACAGAATTCCAAACTGCAGCAATACGCCCATCGGATAAAACATCCATCTGCGCGAGATATTGATTATTATCCAACGTATCATTTAAGCGAAACTCATCACCAGCAGACTGCCCCTCACTATCAAAACGACGACCGTATACCTCATACCCGGCACCGTCATGATTGGCTGATTGCCAAGAAACAAAGAACCCCCCATCGGCTAGACCAGCTACACTAGAAACATGTTGATCATCATGTATCTGCCGGTTTAACAGGATTTCACCGCTCTGAGCACTGCCATCCTTATCGTAAATTTTTGCGTAAATATTACGATTACCATCATGGTCAGATTCCCATGTCACCACATAACCACCGTCTGTCAAGAGACTAATAGACGGAGCAGTTTGATTACCCGTAAGCGTTGAACTCACTGTTTCAGAGGCAATTTTCTCTCCATTGGCATTATAGCGCTGCAAATACACTCCATTATTATCTGTCTGATCAGCGCCATAACCACCATTCAATAAAACAAACCCTCCATCAGGCAATCCTAATCCTGGCGATGAATACTGGTTCCCACTGGTATAATCGTGAACCAGGAATTCTTCAGAAGGCGTATCATCCACATCAAAACGACGGGCATAAGAACCCCATGAATCAGGAGAATCCTGATTATAGCCATACCACTGGATAACATAACCGCCATCGGCTAATGCTGTTGCAAACCCTGAATACTGAGTATGACCGGTTGTACTATTGACCAGGACCTCATTACTGACCGGCGCCCCATCTTCTGAAAAACGCCGGGCATAAATATCGTATTGGTTACCACTGTGATTACTGTGCCAAACCACTAGCACATCCCCGTTTACCAGGGTAGTGACAGAATTTAATGTCTGCCAATTGCTGGATGTGGTGTTCATTTGCAACTCAAGACCCACGGCATTTCCTTCGCTATCAAAAAACTGCCCTTTAACGGAGTTGCCGGAGCCATCCCCACCGGAACCAGTGGATGTATTTTCATTGGTCCATGCGGAGAAAAATCCACCATTGGCTAATGCGGTTATTTTTGGGAATGTCTGATTACCCGTTTCATGGGTATTCACCTGAAACTCATCACCCATCACAGGAGCCAGCTCAATCTCACTGGGTCCATGATTTAAGGGTGCCACGTCAATAGCAACATTCTTAGTAAAGGTATGACCTGCTTCGTCGGTGACTTTTACTGACAGGATATGACGGGTATCACTGTTATGATCTATTTGCGTATCATCAGCCAACGTCACTACACCTGTATTAGCATCAATGACAAAACGCCCGCTGGCATCATCCATCAACTCAAAAGTAACAACATCTCCAAAATCCGGATCATCCACCGTCACTTTTCCAACTATCGCTCCGTTATTCGCATTCTCACTGAGCATACCGGATAACGTTACCAACGACCCAAAGACACCTTCACCGCTGCCATCCTGTCCATTGGATTCCCACAGCGCTACCACACGACCATCATCAAGAATATCCAGAGAGACATTGTCCTGAGAACCTTGAATGTAATCGTTCAGGCGGAACTGATCTTCAACCTCGCTTCCTTCTGCATCAAAACGCTGGGCATAAATCTCGTAACTTGCCCCATCTTCACCATTGGCTTGCCAGGCAACAAGGAATCCGCCGTCCGGTAGAGCAATGACTTTTGCATTATCCTGTGTAGTATTGGCCTTGGTTAACGCCTGCTCGCCTCCTATGGGTATTCCTTCGCTGTTATAACGCTGACCATAAATCGTCCACATACCACTATGGCTGGAATCCCAGGTCACGATATAGCTGCCATCGGCCAATACAGCTACGTCGCCGTTGTATTGATGCCCGGAGGTGGTCGTATTGACCGCCTGTTCAACCACCGATTCGCCATGGGCATTAAACTGGCGCAGATAAATACCCTCATCACCAGTTTGGTCTGTTCCCCGCCCGTACCAGACCGTGATGAAGCCACCATCTGGCAGACCCTCAACCTGAGGATTATATTGGGCATTAGTTGCATAGCTATTTAAGCGGAATTGCACAGAAGGCGTATCACCCACATCAAAGCGTCGGGCAAACACACCATAAGAGGATCCATCGCTGCCTGAATCTCTGTAAGCTACCAGATAACCACCGTCTTCCAGTGCAGTAACTTCAGGATATTCCTGATGATTACCGGTTCCCGAATGTACCAGCGTATCATACGTTTTGGGAATACCAGCTGATGTAAATCGGCGAGTATAGACATCATAAGTACTATCACTTTGGTAAGATGCCCAGGTAACAACAAAATCCCCATTGCTTAGGGTGGTAACCGATGGCATATATTGATGATGGTAATTGCTTTGGTTAACCAGAAACTCCAACCCTGATGGATTACCTTCCGTATCAAATACCTGCCCCTTTACGGAATAATTGCTACCATCACCGCCGTCCCCGGTATCTGCATCCTGATTCGTCCATACAGCCACAAAACCGCCCCCATCCAAAGCGGATACGCTAGGATGCAACTGACCGTTAGAATTATAGGTATTGACCTGAAAATCCTCACTCACAACAGACGTCATCGACAGGTCGACCGGGGCACGATGAGCAGGAGCCACATCGATACTCATGGACTGGCTAAAACTGGCCCCATCACTATCCGTTACCGTAACCTGCAGTTCATGCTGCGGCATCGCCTCATTATCCAGTAATGATGCATCCGCCACCGTAATGAGACCTGTGGCCGGGTCAATGGCAAAGCGCCCACCTGCATCATCGGATAACGTATACGTCAGTACATCACCCAGATTAGGATCACTGGCAACGGCTTGACCTACAACGGTTCCATCACTTACACCATCACTGATCAACCCATCTACAGAAATAAACCGGGTAAATATTCCTTCACTGGAGCCATCCTGTCCGTTAGATTCCCATACAGCAGCGATTCTGCCGTCTGGAAGGACATCCATTCGCACATTAACCTGAGAATCTGCAATATAACTGTTAACCCTGAACTCATTATCCAAAGGCTGTCCGCTGTTATCAAAGCGCCGTGCATAAATTTCATTACTGGCCCCATCCTGACCTTCGCTGTACCAGGAGGCAACAAATCCCCCATCCGGCATGGCTACGACATCCGGTCTGGCTTGTGTATCGGTGACATAACTGTTCAAACGAACATCATCGCCTTGTGCCATACCATCTGCATCATAGACACGGGCATAAACATCCCTGTGACCATCATGATCCGAATGCCAGACAACAACATAGCCTCCGTCAGCCAATGCCGTCATACTGGGATTCTGCTGATTTCCGCTAATATTTGAGCTGATAATTTCTTCAGAAACCGTTTCACCATTAGCGTTATAACGGCGCAAATAAACGCCGTCATTATCGGTCTGGTCAGCACCTTTTCCATACCAGGCAATAATATACCCACCACCGGCCAGAGAAATAATTTTGGGATTTGACTGATCATTACTGGTATAGGTATTGATACGAAACTCGCCAAGGGCCTCTCCTTCCGCATTAAAGCGCTGCCCGGTAATTCCTCGTCCGAAACCATCATTATCGTTATCAATCCAGGCAATCATATAGCCGCCGTCCTCCAGGGCAGCAATATCTGGCACATGCTGCCAACTTGCGGTCGTGCTGTTTACCATTGTTTCAGAACCCACCCGCAAGCCGGATTCTGTATAACGCTGTATATAAATCTCGGAATCATTTCCTGCACTATTATTATTTCGGAAGGCAACAATAAAGTCGCCATTAATCAACGTTGCAACAGATGGCTGTCCCTGATAGCTCGCGGTGCTTGTATTGACCTGAAACTCAGCATTCAATCTGTTACCATCAGCATCAATAATTTGTGCCTTGACTGCATTATTTGAACCATCACCACCACTGCCTACACTTGTGTTGTCTGTTGTCCAGACTGTAACAAAACTGCCATTATGCAACGAAGTTATAGCAGGATTATGCTGTGATCCGGATGTTGCCGTATTCACCTGAATTTCATTATCCAGATAAGGCGTAAATGTGATAGATACCGGCGCTTGGTTAGTAGCAGCCACCTCAATAACCATCTCACTGGTTATCGTATTGCCGGTACTATCCGTAGCAGTTACCTCTATGTTATGTTCTGTTGCCGTGGCATAATCGATCTGACTGTTGTCTACCAGTGAGATAACGCCTGTCTGGGCATCGATAGCAAAACGCCCATTGGCATCATTGGTCAACTCATAGGTATGTGCATCGCCAAAGTCGGGATCTTCAGTTACAGCTTTTCCAACAACGGTACCATTGAGTGCACTTTCTTTTAGTACCCCATCAAGCGCCACTAACCGTCCAAAAATTCCGCCATTATTACCATCCTGTTCGGTAGATGACCAGGCCGATACCAATCGGCCATCAGCCATAACATCAAGCCGTACAGAATTTTGGTTATTAGTAATGTATTCATTCAGCCTGAATTCATTGGCCTCAGGGTTTGCATCATGATCAAACCGTCGGGCGTAGACTTCATAACCATTACCATCGTGTAACTCAGAATGCCAGGCAACAACAAAGCCTCCATCTGTCAACCCAGCTACATCCGGCTGATACTGGTTTCTATCTACGGATGAATTAATGAGGAATTCATCCCCCAAGGGTTCCCCTTCTGCTCCATAATGACGACCGTAAATATCATGTTGATTGCCGTCATGATTGGATTGCCACACTACCACAAAAGAACCGTCATCTAATGAGGTTATCTTGCCATTGACCTGAGACCCACTGATACTTGTGGAAACAGTCTCATCCGCCACAGACTCACCGTCGGCGTTATAACACTTGAGATAAACACCATCGTCACCGGTTTGCTCTGCACCACGACCGCTCCAGACAATGGCATAACCTCCATCTATTAACCCAACGGTATTAACCTCTGTCTGGTTTAGGCTTGTATAGGAGTTAACACTAAATTCTCCCAAGGCATTACCATCGGTATCAAAACGCTGCGCCTTGATATCCCAATGGGAACCGTTATGACTTTGCCATGATGCCAGAAATCCACCGTCACTTAATGCGGTAACAGAAGGATAAGACTCGGTACCACTGGTTGAACTATTAATAATGAAATCATGACTTTCGGGCGTACCATCTGCACTGTATTGCCTTGCGTAAATGTCGTATTGCCCCCCACTGTGCAAGGATGACCAGGTGACCAGAAAATCACCGTTTGCCAATGTTGTAACAGAAGGCTCAACCTGTGCACTGCCCGTATTCTGGTTAACGAGAAACTCATTGCCTTCCGGAGTCCCGTTACTGTCAAAACGCTGGGCTTTCACGGATCGATCGCTACCATCTCCCCCGTCACCAGTGGATGTGGCATGCGTCGTCCAGACGGCAACAAAACCGCCTCCATCACTTTCATGCAATGTCGTAATATCTACCTGTTCTTGTAATCCAGCGGTAAATGCGTTAATCGGGAATTCACTCTCCACAGCCGGCTCCAGTAGCAATGCTGTGGGTGCCCGATGGGATGGAGCAACGTCAATAGACAGAGTTTTCTCAAATGTGGCACCGTGCTGATCCGTTACCGTCACCTGGAGTTCATGACCATTACCTGCCAATGACTCCAAAATATTGTTATCAGCCACGGTAATAACACCGGTAGTTTCATCCACGGAAAATGCTGTTTCACTTTCAGGCAAGCTGTACGTCAATATATCATGGATATTCAGGTCAACTCCTTCTAATCGGGCTACTTCCGTACCGGAAGCAGCATCCGATGAAACCAATCCTGCCGGCGTTATGATCCGTCCTATAGCCGCATCGCTGCTACCATCCTGCCCGTTGGAGTGCCATGTCACCAGTAAACGGCCATCCTGCAATGTTGTGAGATCTGTATTATGTTGGCTACCCTGAAGATGCTCATTGACGATGATTTCTCCCGATACCGGCTGATTAGTTGCATCAAATCGCCGGATCATGACATTATCGCTCATTTGCCCGGTTTCAACGGATGTCCAGGAGGCAATAAAGCCTCCATCCGGTAACGCCTCTATATCAGGGGTATGCTGGCTCAGACTCGATACACTGTTAAGCTGGAAATCATCACCTATAGGTTGCCCATCTGCCGCGTATCGGCGGGCATAAATGTCGTTCTGGCTGCCTTCATGATTAGTCTGCCAAACCACAATGTAACCACCGTCAGCAAGATTGGACACCCGTGGCGACTGCTGAGAGCCTGCGGTACTGGTATTTACCAGTTCTTCGGATACCGTTTCACCGGCACTGCTATACCGACGAAGGTAAATGCCATCGTCACCGGTTTGCCCCTCACCTCGTCCACACCAGGCAATAACATAACCGCCATCTGCCAAGCCTACTGTTGACGGGGCATATTGAGCGCCTGAGATATAGCTGTTAACCCGAAACTCTCCCTGCCCTTCTCCACTCTCGTTGAAAAGCTGAGCGTAAATACCACTACTGGAACCATCATTAGCACCATCTATCCATGTAGCGATATATCCACCTTTTTCAAGAGCTGCAATTTCTGGAAGATACTGATAGCTGCTGGTTGTTACATTCATGCGGGTTTCACTACCCACAGCAACACCAGCTTCCGTGTAATGCTGCGCATAGACATCAGAAGACGATAAGTGGTCACTCCTCCAGAAAACCACAAAATCACCATTAGCAAGTGTGGTAATAGAAGGTTGATATTGATGAGAACTCGTTGATGTGTTCACCCTGAACTCATCGCCGACAGGATGGCCACTTTCATCAAACCGCTGTGCTTTTACGGCATAACCGGAACCATCTCCTCCCTCACTGGCAGACACATGCTGGGTTGTCCAAACCGTGACAAAGCCTCCGTTATTTAATGCAGAAGAAACCACTCCATACTGAGCGCTTGTCGTAAAGGTATTAAGCTGGAATTCATTATCCAGAATGGGCACCATTTTGATGTCTATAGGCGCGCGATTCGTGGAAACCGAATGAATGGTCACGGTTTCAGTGACTGAAGCACCCTGGCTATCCGTTGCCACAATGGTCAGGTCAAAGGAGTCATCGGTCGCATTATCAATCAGTTGACTATTAGCCAGACGAATAACCCCGGTTTGTCCATCAATAACAAACCGGCCCCCGGCATCCTCTGTGAGGGCATAGGTAGCAGTGTCTCCGAAATCCACATCATCGGTGACAACCTGTCCAACCACCATCCCATTCTCTGCATCACCTTTGAGCAAACCATCAACGGTTAATAATTTACCGTAGATTCCATCGCCACTCCCGTCTTGTCCTTCTGATTCCCATGCAACTGCAATTTTTCCATCGCTCAACACCGCCATCTTGGGAAGCGACTGGAAATTTTCCACGTAATCATTTAACCGGAATTCATCACTCACCGGCTGCCCGTCGCTGTCAAACCGGCGGGCATAAATTTCATCGGTATTATTGTCCTGCGAATCACTGCGCCATGTTGCCAGAAAGCCACCGTCAGGCAAGGCCTGAATATCGCCACTTCGTTGGTAGCCAACAGTTAACTGGTTAAGCAAAATATCCTCGGTGCGAGGCTTTCCATCAGCACCATAAAGGCGCACATACATATCAGTCTGATTTGTGTCCCCTGCTTTATTTGATTGCCAGGACACTGCAAAACCACCATCAGCCAATACATCAATAGCAGGGCCATATTGATGACCGGTCATATCTGCGCTGATCAACTCTTCTTCGTATGCTTCACCATTGGCGCTGAAACGCCTCAGATAAACGCCATTGATACTGGACTGACCGGTACCATTACCATACAAAACCGATACATACCCTCCATCGGGCAGCCCAACCACATCCGTTCCGTATTGATGCCCCTCCGTGTATTGGTTGACCTGAAATTCACTGGAGCCCACGTTGTCAACATCAAATTGTCGGCCAAAGGTTCCCCAAGTATTTCCTGAATCTTGATTATAACTGCGCCACGTAACGACAAAACCGCCATCGCTCAGCGCAGCAACCTCCGCATGTTCCTGGGTATTTCCTGTAGTACTGTTAATGAGGAAATCATCTGTTACTGGCGTTCCATTTTTTAGAAACCGACGCGCATAAACATCTGACTGGTTGCCACTGTGATGGCTGCTCCACACCACCAAAAAATCACCATTGGCTAATGTAGTAACCGAAGGCTCCATTTGCGCATTATTTGTTTTAAGGTTGACCAAAAACTCATTGCCTAACGTATTACCATCGTTATCAAACCGCTGGGCTTTCACTGCATAACTGCTGCCATCACCGCCTTGCGTGTTTTCCGTATGCTGCGTAGTCCATACCGTTACAAAACCTTCATCCTGCAATGCGGTAATGGCCGGCTGATACTGAACCCCCAACGTATCGCTGTTAATTCGAAATTCATCGGATTCCACAGGGGCCAAATGAAGAGCGTGCGGCGTATGGTTTTTAGATACTTCATGAATACTAATGGTTTTTGTTATGTCAGGATTCACACCATCGGACGCGGTAACCGTAATGTCATGACTGATATCCTGCTCAAAATCAAAAAGCTCCCGGTCCGCGATACGAATTTCACCCGTATCCGCATCAATAACAAAACGACCCTCGGCATCATCGGTAAGACTGAAAGTTAACGTATCCACCAATGTTGAGTCTTCAGGGATAACCTTACCGACCACGCCATTATCCTGTATACCTGACGAAACCGTGCCATCCGGTGATATCAGCTTGCCAAAAATACCGTAATTACTACCATCCTGGCCGTCGGAATACCATAAGGTAGCAACCTGACCATCCTCAAGCGTTATAGCTTTTACCCCCTGACCATTGGTTGTATAATCATTCAACTGATATTCATTACTGAGCGGCTGCCCCTGACTATTGAAACGTCGTGCCATTACCCCATAGCCACTATCATCACCCACAGCAGATTCCCAGACAGTCAAAAAACCACCATCGGGAAGAGCGGTTACTTCAGGCATTCCCTGTGTATCACTGGTGTAGCTATTTACCAAAAATTCACTGCCCTGAGATTCTCCCTCCTTGTTATACAATCGGGCATAAATATCCAACTGGTTACTTTCATGACTGGACTGCCAAATCACCACATACCCACCATCCTCAAGACGAGTAATCTGCGGGTTTATCTGCCTATTGGTCACAAGAGTATTAACAGATTCTTCCGATACGCTTTCTCCATTGGCGTTATACCGGCGCATATAAATGCCATCTGCGCCGGTTTGATCTGCTCCTCGCCCCCACCAGACAATGGCATATCCCCCATCGGCTAACCCTACGGTAACAGGTGCAGACTGCTGGTTTGCGGTATAACTATTAACTCTGAATTCCCCTTGCGAGTTACCGTCACTGTCAAAGCGCTTAGCATAAATGCCCTCGGAGGAGCCGTCGGTATTATTGCTTATCCATGTGGTAATGTACCCGCCGTCTTTTAATGCAGCTACTTCAGGGATATGTTGGTAATCTTCTGTCGTACTGTTAACCCTTACTTCTCCACCAATCTTTGCACCTTCTTCTGTATAACGCTGGGCATAAATTTCTGAATTATTATTAGCGCTGTTGTCCCCCCGCCAAAAGATAAGAAAATCGCCATTGGCTAATGTTGTCACCGCAGACTGATACTGATGCCCGGCGGTGGATGAGTTCACAAGAAACTCCTCGCCTATCCGCTGGCCATTGGCATCATTAATCTGCGCTTTTACGGCATAGCCGGAGCCGTCTCCTCCCGTACTGGCCGTTGCATTCTGTGTTTCCCACACAGTGACAAAGCCCCCGTTTTGTAACGGTGATAATTCACCTTGCCACTGATTATTGTTAGTAAAGGTATTAAACTGAATTTCATTGGAGAAAGCTGGCGTCAGCGCCAAACTACTGGAGCCGGTTAAGGTCACTTCCGCCGTATGCTCTACCGTTTTTCCGTGGCTGTCCTCAACAATATAGGAATAACGGATAGTTTCCGACTCACCACCTGATAACAATACATCATACACATCGGGATCAATCAGCAGATTATTACCCGAGACAGTCACCCCCACATCATTACCGGAAACCACCTGAATACTACCATCCTGTACACTCAGGTCATCATTGTGATCAGGATCGATAACGCCTTCCAGTAAATCCAGGGTCAGCGCATCATCACTATCCATCAGGCTGGCTGAAGCCGGCAGGTTCACTACGGGAGTATCGTTAGTCCCGATAAGAGTGATGGATACGCTATGACGCGAACCGTCACTGGCAGCAACACTGACCACATCCACGAGGGTATCGCCAAAATCCAGATGCTGTACTGAAGCCTGATCTACGATATAGTGCCATTCACCATCCGCTAGCTGCAGGCTGCCATACTGTCCGGCCACTGTTTGATCATGTACATTGAGAGTTCCAGTATTATCAGAGCTGCTGGTTACCTGGATATCCCCGCTTACTATGATTTCATCCCCGATATCGCCTTCCAGAGCAAATCCGCTCAACTTTCCGCTGGCAACCGAGTCTTCAGCAATATCTGTTACCTGAATCTGCAGGGGCTGGGAAAAAGATAGCTGAGAATTACTATCATCTGTTGCTGTTATGGTGATATCCAGAGAAGGCTGCACCTCAAAATCCAATACAGTACTTTCCTTCAGATGCAACTCCTCACCCACAATCTCAAATTTATCCGCATCTGTGCCTGAAAGGACAAGTGTTTCTGTACCCCTGGCATCGTCCATCACAATAATATCGGCAACTTTTGTATTCCCGGCTATCGCATTAAAGTTCTCAGGAATTTCAAGATTTGACAACTCAATGGCAGAAGGCGCTTCATTAAGAATTGCGGTATTAAATGTTAACGTATGCTCGTTACTTGATGCCGTACCATCACTGACAGTGAAAGCAAATGAGGCATAATCAGTCTCTGAATCTTGTGTTTGCGGCATATATGACAGATTTTCAATCTCATCCACCGCAATAACCTGCCCCTGAGTAACGGTCTCTTCGTTCAAAGTAAGTACACCAACAGAGGGCAGTGCTGTAATCGTCACAGATTGCAGAGAATCAGACGTGTCAACATCAGTAAACCCAAAATTCTCTGCAGTAAATTGATGCCCTGCATCGATATCCACCGTTAACGGCTGACTCTGAGCTTCCGGTACATCGTTAACCGACACAATCTCCAGAGTCATTGCTTCAGCCACACCAGTATCCGACACATCATCCGTAACGGTAATAGAAACGGTTCGCACATCCGCAACAGGATCTTCAGAAGAATTGCTGTATTTAATGGTACGTAAAGCATTTTGATACGCTTCCACAGAAGCGGTACCGGTTAATGTTAACGTACCGGAAAGACTATTCCAGCTTCCGCTGATATTATTCTGGTCAATAAAACTTAGTGTATCTTCGTCATGATGATAATTTCCCGTAATGGATATAACCGCTCCGGTTATCATCTCACTATCGACATCCGTCAACGTGATGCTGTCATCCAATACCTGATCACCATCATTTTCCGTATAGGTCATTGAAGTCTGGGCATACACAACGGGTGTATCGTTAATTGACGTCACCATAATGGTTGACGTTGCGGTGGTTGTACTTTCCCCATCAGAGACAGTTACACCAACTCCCCTGAATCCCCCCAGAGGATTTTCGCTGTCATTGGAGAAATACACTTTTTGCAAGGCCATTTTATAATCACTTAGTGCTGCCTGCCCACTCAAAACCAGTTCACCGGTGGCGGTATCATAATCTGTCAGTGCAATGCCTGAAGGCAAGGAGCCTTGCATTGCCAGATAATCCCCCTCCTGAGGATTACCCAATATCACTGTCATACTTTGCAATGTGGCGTTGTCGTCATCGGTTAAGGAAATATCATTGTCAGCGACAGGGACACCTCCAGCACCTTCTGTATAAACAGCTACATAGCCTGTTCCGGAAACACCGCTGCTATTATCAGTATCAAGATCCAGTACAGTGACAGAATTGATTCCTTCAACCTTGATAATGGATGTTTCCGGGCTGCTGGCAACCTGGCTACTGTCAATGACTGTATAGCTGATAGCCCGATCCCCTGTGTCCGGACTGACGGATGTGTTTTCATATTGAACAGATTGCAGTGCAGTTTGATAGTCCGCTACACTGGCTTGCCCTATCAGGGTTAATATTCCAGTTGACGCATCCCAACTGCCGGTAATAGCTGTTGTATCAGTAAAAGATAAAACGTCTTCATCCGCATGGTAATTTCCGGTAATTTTAATCTGAGCCTGACTAAATGCATCGCTATCTGCATCGTCAACCATCACATTACGGTTAACAAATTCAGCAGATGCTCCTTCCTGATAGAGCAACTCACCACTGACGGTTAGAACCGGAGCATTATCAACAGAGGTGACACTGACAGTTGTTGTGGCTACTGTCGTTTGGTTCACACCATCATCCAGACGAATTTCAATCAGGCGCGTTCCTTCCGGGGGATTATCACTGGAATTTCCAAAGCGAATTTGTTTAATAACCGACTTATAGCTTTCTAGCGGTGCTTTTCCAATCAACGACAATTCGCCGCTAGAACTATTATAAGAGGTCGCTGCAATACCTGAGGGTAAATTACCGATAATAAATAAAGCATCATCCAGCTTGGAATTGGTCACCGTAACGGTCATACCGGCCAGAGAAGTATTATCAACATCTGTCAGCACCAGGTCATCATCAGTAATAGCAATACCTGCATCACCTTCTATAAATGCCGTACTATAGCCAGAGCCTGTAAATCCACTATCATCATTAGCATCCAGATCCAGCACCGGTGCTGCATTTTCCGGGTTCACCTGCAAGCTGATATTAACCGCCGGACTCTCATTGTTATTGTCATCTGTTACTGTTATCGTGATCGTTCGGTCAGCATCACTAGGAAAATTAGACTGATTGCGATAGGCCACACTACGCAAAGCAGCCTGATAATCCGCAACACTAGCTTCACCCGTCAACGTCAAAGAGCCTGTTGACACATCCCAGTTACCCGTAATTTCCGAGGTATCATTAAATAACAATACATCTTCATTCAGTTGATAACTGGCAGTTATACTTACCACAGCACCAGAAATATTGGGACTATCTGCATCACCTAACAATAAGCCATCATCCAAAACAACCTCATCATTGCCCATAGCATACGTACTGATTTCAGCTGCCATAATCAATGGAGTACCATCTTTAGCAACCATGATCGTAGACGTAACAACACTGACATCCGTTCCGTCATCAAAACCAATTTCCAGAGAGCGGAAGCCTTCTTCCACTTCTGCTCCGTCATCACTGAATCTCAACAGCTTAATAGCTGTTTCATAATCCGATAGACTGGCTTCTCCGGTTAAAGTCAACCTTCCGGTCAGAGGATTAAATACACTGGCTGTTATGCCCGCTGGCAAATCACCTGATACAGAAAGAACATCGTTCTCACGACCATGAGTCAGCATCACAGTGGCACGAACCAACTGTGTGTCGTCAAGATCACTAATCGCAATATCTTCATCCGCAACAGCAACCGCATTTTCACCCTGCAAATAAACCGTTGCGTACCCGGAACCCGTTGCACCACTGCTGTCATCAGCATCCAGATCAGCTTTTACCGCATCATTGACAGAAATAATGGCTATTATTGAACTGACCTTCAAACTTTCATTACCATTATGATCCGTTACCCAAATATCAATAGTGCGGTCATCACTTGCCGGAGTTTCGGATGTATTATTATATTTAAGGGCGCGTAATGCTGACTGGTAAGCGCTGACGCTTGCAACGCCAGACAAAAGTAACGTACCGGTTGTACTGTTCCAGTTGCTGGTAATTTCTGATGAATCATTAAATAACAACTCATCCTCATCTGCCTGAAAATTACCACTGATAACAACGGTCATCTCTGACAACTGCTCACTGTCCACATCCGCTAAGCTGGCAAACTCACCGGCTATCGCAACAGGTTCACTTTTCTCCTCAAAAGCGCCTGAATAATTTTGTCCGGTTCCTGGGCCATTTAAATCCACAACAGGAAGGTCATCTGTACCCGTAACACGAATAGTTTTTATGGTTTGATGACTTAAGCCGCCTTCATCCTGAACAGAATAAGTGAAGGATAAATCAATACTGTCCCCCACCGTCAGGCCCTGAAAATCATCACCCGGCGTAAACTGATAACTTCCATCTTCCTGAACAGCAACTGCTCCCTTGCTAGGCCCTTCCACTAATGCAAACGTTAACGTATCGCCATCTAAATCCGTTGCTGACAGAACACCGGTTGTATCAATATCTTCATTAAAAGATATGGCCTTTATTTCAGCATCAGCCGCCATTCCAGAATGATCAGTGCAGAAATAAAACAGAGGAAAAGGAGTACTCTCGCTGATCGTTATTTCCAGATAATTATCGGTAATAACCACGCCATCGGTTAACACGTTACCGCTGCCATGAGTACCATCTTTCACTTCAGAAAAACGGAAAGGATGGCTGGATTTAACATCATCACTGAATTCGAAACGATAAATATTGCCTGATTCCAATGCCAGATCAGGCGTTAACTGTCCATCAATAGCGAAACGATTACCATCGTCCGTACTAACGACAGAAACCTCATAAGTATCAGCTATACCTACACCGGCAACAGGAGCGGTATTAATGTTTTCAACAGAAAGACTGAAAGCTTTAGAGTAGAACAGATTATTGTCATCATTATCTGTTGCCGTTATCGTAACCGCTATCGTACTTTGGCTATTGTGATCAAGAACAATCCCTTCTTTCAGATATAATCCATCCCCGACAAGAACAAATTTATCAGCATCGGCACCGGAAAGCGTCAGAGTTTCTTCTCCAAGATGATCATCAACGACTTCAATATCCGCAACCCGGACATCGCCGCCTGAGCTATCAATAGATTCAGGCAGAACTGACTGAGACAAAAGAATATCGGTTGGAGTCTCATTGACATCGGTTACGATAATCGTAACGTTAACTATTTTATCCAGTGAAGGATTGTCAAGATCAGACACAGAAACCAGAAGGGGAAATTCTGATTGTGTTTCAAAATTCAGTGCCTCAATCACGGTTATCTCACCAGAGTTCTCATCAATAGTGAATCGCTCAGGATCATTACCAGAAATAATGTCATACACTTTATTATTGCCAGAAGCATCATCCGTAATACTTCCAATAATAAAAGAACCGTCGGCAACCGCATCTTCTGCCACCGAAAATTGTTGCTGATTTTCTATTTCATTAACTACATCAATGGTCACTTCTGATGTAACGACTAAGCCATATCCATCATTCACACTTACCTCTATGACACGACTACCAGCCAAGGGGATATTTTCCGTATTATTAAACTGCAATTGTCCTAATGCTGTCTGATAAGCACTAATGCTTGCCTTCCCACTTAAAAAAACAAGTTCACCCTTCTGATAAGTAAAAGCAGTCAGGCTAATACCTTCCGGCAAGTCACCATGAAAAGATAAAGAATCGCCAGTCTTGGCATTCAACAAAACCACTTTTATACCGGTAAGATTATCATTATCTCTATCTATCAATGACACATCGCTATCAACAATAGCAACGCCCGAACCACCACTGATAAAAGTGGTGTGATATCCTGAGCCTGTCGCCCCACTACTGTCATTGACATCCAGATCCATCACAGGACTTTCATTAACTACGAGTATATCAATAACACTGGTCGCTATTTCGCTGTTCACCGACGTATCGTCAGTCACAAAATAAGATAAAGTTCTTGAACCCGTATCAGGACTATTGGATAGGTTTTCATAGGTAACTGATCGCAATGCGGCTTGATAATCAGCCGAGCCGGCATCTCCTGTCAGAGCCAGCTCGCCAGTCTCAGGATTCCAAACACCCATAATTGACGACGTATCGTCAAAAAGTAATACGTCTTCATCTGTATGGAAATTTTCAGTGATTCTTATAGAAGCTGAAGATAATGTTTCACTGTCCACATCATCGACTGAAATGTTATCAGCAATCCGTTGTGGCTCAGCCCCCTCCGTATAAGTGATATGGCTATCTAGCGAAATTTCAGGATTATCCTCCACAGAAGACACCATCACTGACGCCGAAACTTGCGCCGTTTGTTCACCATCGCTTATTTCAATCTGTATAGAACGAAGACCTGCATGAGGTGCTTCACTCTCATTACTAAAACGCAGCTGCCGTAATGCAGCACGATAATCCGCCGGACTAGCCTCTCCCATCAAAACCAATTGTCCGTTTGATTCATTGTAATCACTAACAAAAATCCCCTCAGGAGGATTACCCTGAAAAGACAACAGATCACCCTCTTGAGGAGATTTCAAAGTAATCATTGCCTGAGATAATGCGGAAGATCCAATATTTTCTATTTGCAGATCTGTATCGACAAAAGAGACTGCCCCATTACCTTCTGAAAAATTAGCAAAGTACCCCTGTCCCCCTAAACCACTACTATCATCTGAATCCAGATCAATAGTCATGGCTGACAGAGGTACTGCTGATACCATCACCGTCGTCTGCGCAGTGGTTGTGTTTTCTCCGTCATCAACGGCAATGTCTAAACTCCGGAAACCTTCCGTAGCCTCACTACCTGCATCCTGAAACCGTATCTGTTGCAGGGCTGCTTGATAATCCGACAGGCTCGCCTCACCGCCCAGGGTCAGGGCACCGGTACTGTTGTCATAGTTTTCTGCACTTATGCCTTCAGGCAGGTCTCCGGACACACTCAGAACGTCACCGTCACCGGCATTGGTCAAAACAACCGCGGCGCCCTGCAACGTGGTGCTGTCCGTATCCGTCAGGGTGATGTCGCTGTCCACCACGGCAATGCCTTCCTCACCGTGGGTATATTCTGCAACAAATCCGGTACCTCCGGCGCCACTGCTGCCGTCTCCGTCCAGGTCTATTTCCGGGGCGGCAGAAACCAGGGTCGCTGACTGGGCCGTCACCACCACACTACTGGCTACTGTGGCACTGTGATTCCCGCTTTCCAGAGTAATCTCAATGGTCCGTAACCCGCTGTCCGGTGATGCTTCCGTATTACTGAACCGTAGCTGTTGCAGGACACCTGCATACACTTCAGGAGACCCGTCTCCCATCAGGGCCAACTGGCCGGTATCGGCATTAAAGCTGCTGGCAAAGAGACCGGCGGGCAGGTCTCCCTCAATACCCAGTAAATCTCCAACAGCACCGTTCGCCAGACTCACGATCACCCGATTAATGGCCGCATCCTGATCAGTGCTGATGGTGACATCACTGTCCACAATGGCAATGGCTTCACTGCCGCTTTCAAAGCTGCCCAGATGACCGGTTCCCAACAGGCCGCTGCTGTCATCCCCGTCCAGATCCGCGGTCACCCCAGGAATCACTTCCTCTGCAACCGCTGCTGATACCATCACCGTCGTCTGCGCAGTGGTTGTGTTTTCTCCGTCATCAACGGCAATGTCTAAACTCCGGAAACCTTCCGTAGCTTCACTACCTGCATCCTGAAACCGTATCTGTTGCAGGGCTGCCTGATAATCCGACAGGCTCGCCTCACCACTCAGAACCAAGGTACCGGTACTATTGTCATAACTGCCTGCACTGATGCCGTCTGGCAGGTTTCCCGATACACTCAGGACGTCACCGTCACCGGCATTGGTCAAAACAACCGCGGCGCCCTGTAACGTGGTGCTGTCCGTATCCGTCAGGGTGATGTCGCTGTCCACCACGGCAATGCCTTCCTCACCGTGGGTATATTCTGCAACAAATCCGGTACCTCCGGCGCCACTGCTGCCGTCACCGTCCAGATCGATAACAGGGGGTTCAGAATTATGAGAGAAGGAAGAAACAATGATAGATGTTACAGCTGAGACTGTTTCCTGACCATTGTCCAGCTCTATCTGCAAACCACGAACGCCATCACTCGTATCACTATTAGAATTGTGAAAGCGGATTTGCGATAATGCCTCCTTATATTTGTCAAGCGTTGCGCTTCCTATGATACCTAATTGGCCAGTGAAATGATCGTAATTACTGGCAAATAAACCCGAGGGGAGATTTTCTATAAACAGCCGATCATCTGATGCTGGATTCGTTAAAATAACCGTTGCTTTTTCTAAAGTGGTGACACCCTTTATTTCAAAATCTGTATCAACAACCGGGACAGCGTCGCCTCCTGCCACAAATCGGGTCAGGTATCCTGCATTCTGCATCCCGCTACTATCATCCGCATCCAGATCCACTGAAAAAGGGACTGGGACTACAACCTCATTGTCTGCAGATGTATCTGTTTTCTGTACAGGCGTTTCAGCTTCTGTACCTCCTGTATTCTGATCTGGCGTTGTACTCTCAGGACTTTCAGTTGTAGTTACAGGAACATCGTCAGTTACATCAACTATAGGATCATCTTCGATAGCGTTTGTTACAGTTGCAAATGCAAGAGAGTTATTCGGTTCTTCTTCCTGAATATCGGATAAAATTTGTGTAACAGATTCCAGATCTTCGGAAGCAATTTCTATTTTTTCAATAAACGGGACTGCAGATGATGGTGTTTCTGATTCTACCGGATCAGGTGTATCTGAATCTTCTAGAGCATCTTCTGATGGAGCGCTTCCCGCTGCCGGAGCTTCCAGAATTTCCGAAGGATCTTCGCCAGATAATAATCGGGCAATCATTTCATCATTAATGATTTCCTGATCATCAGCAGGAATCGCATCTAATAATATTGAGCTGGCAAGTAAACTACTACCTAAAGGTAATGGAACAACGCGATTATTAATAAGCTCAAGCTGAACAGAACCTTGAACAGCAACGATTCTTTCTCCTTCAAAAACAGCACCATCTTCTGCTAATTGCCGTTCCTTTCCATTCTCATCAAGAACAATGACGGTACCTGTTCCTTTAATAAACCCGATAGCAACAGAAGAACCATCAGAGGCAAAGTTCATAATGTATTCCCTTACAATCCATTCATCCATGCGTTCAGGCTGCTAGGGTTGTATGCCTAAAAAGCAGCCATAGTATATTAACCACTGTAGCAGCTTGAATACTTGTCTGCTTAGGGATGTGTTTTAATCAGGCAACCGCCAATTTATTGGTTTCATTCCATGATGTGCCAGATAAGCATTAGTTTTTGAAAAAGGACGGCTACCGAAAAAACCACGATAGGCAGATAAGGGAGACGGATGAGCAGATCGTATAATCAGATGCTTTGACTGATCGATATAACGACCTTTTTTCTGAGCATACCCCCCCCACAGAACAAAAACGATATGTTCTCTTTTCTCATTTAATACAGTAATAATACGATCAGTAAAGACTTCCCACCCCTGCCCCTGATGAGATGCTGCTTGTTTGTGCTCCACTGTCAGGACACTATTTAAGAGCAAGACGCCCTGACGAGCCCATGCCTCCAGAAAACCATGCTTTACGGGAGAAATACCAAGATCACTTTCCAGTTCCTTGTATATATTAATTAAGGAAGGAGGAATAGAGACTCCGGGCTTTACAGAAAAAGAGAGGCCATGAGCCTGATCCGGCCCGTGATAAGGATCCTGCCCAAGAATAACGACTTTCACCTGATCAAAAGAGGTTAAATCCATAGCCCTGAAATATTCACGGCCTTTAGGATAAATAGACTTTCCCTGTTGTTTTTGCTCCATAAGAAAGTACTTCAACTGATTCATGTAATCCTTTGAGAACTCATCTTCTAGATGAATTAGCCAAGACGACTCCAACCTGATTTCAGACATCATGTACTCCTAATGAAATCAGCTCATTATACGCTGCCGACTTATGCTCATCATGCATTATCAGAATGAAGGCATCAGGATATTAAGGATACAATCATACGTTGTAGGGATAACAACATTTTTCTCTCGCTATTTTCATCATCCAACCTGCCCAAAAGTAACGTATATTCTGCTTGCTGCATAAAACTCATTAGTAATAGCGTATCAGACTGAGGATCAGATACCCCTAGTTTTCTAAAAACATCACTGACGGTATCAAATACAGGACGATTATATTGCAGAGC
>NSIT01000009.1_pt1 | contig 37805 bp, 48 predicted proteins | sample 1450681 | NCBI WGS metagenome assembly NSIT01 (sample SAMN07455404, study PRJNA386592) | invertebrate metagenome | isolation source: Endozoicomonas-like sequences binned from scallop gill tissue | host: Pecten maximus | place: United Kingdom: Lyme Bay MPA | collected 2013-06-01
GGACATTCCGCCGGATGGATGCGGATGAGGCGTTGGGAGAATTGAAAATCCGCAATCATGCGGGATTCAAGAAAGTGCTGGAAGCTGTCCGGGATGCACTGAGGGATACGGATTTTGAAGACAACCTGTATACGCTGGATCAGGGATGACCAAACAGCAACGGCAGCACCTGCTCACTGCAGGGCTGGTTCTTTTCAATATCATGGTGCTGGCCCCCTGCGCCTTCATTGCCGGGCATATCTGGGAAGAGACCCAGCGGTGGCGGGCGGAGACCGAGCAGCAGATTGACGAGCTGACCTGCAAGCTGTCACAGTTTCGCGCGACATCGGTTACGAGGGAAGAACTTCTGCAGCACCTTGACCGGATCAACGACCGCCTGATTAACCTGAAATGACTCCCGCTGAGAAAGAGGCGTATTCCCATGCGGACGACACCCGCATCACCCTCTATACGCTGGAACTGAACCATCCCGCCTTTACCGAGCCGCTGAGGATCGTGTGTGACAACGACCCGCTGGAGGCACCGCTGGAGGACGGGGTGGAGAAGGCCACCTTTATGGCGTTCTGGTTCACCATCACCCGGCCTCCCATCAGTGAGGAACCGGACCCCGCCCTGAAGATCGCCGTGGACAACGTCAGCGGCTACCTGACGCCCTATATGGACGCCGCCAGCCGGTCGGGCAAGATGGTGGATGTGATATTCCGCCCTTACCTGGTCGACCAGTCTGAGGATACCGTCACACTGCTGCGGACCATCCGGCTGCAGGTGAGGAATGCCACGGCGTCCATGACGTCGGTATCCATCACTGCCGCCTATGTGAACCCCGCCAACCTGCCGTTCCCGAAAGAGCTGTATACGGCCGACCGGTTTCCCGGCCTGTCACGCTGACACTCCCCGCCCTGTCAGGAACTGCATGAAGTTGTGTATGCCGAAAAAATGAACATCATCCCTTACCTAGACCGCTACTGGAAAAAAGGTGAGTATGACTGCTGGTCACTGGTGCGGGAGGTGTACCGACAGGAGGCGGGGATTGACCTGCCGGTGATCGTGGTGGACGTGGACAACCTGAGGGACGTGCTGAGGGCCTTCACTGACGAGCATAACCTGTCGTGCTGGCATCCCGTGCCCGAGCCGGAGCATCTGTGCCTGGCGTTCTTCAGCCCCGGACGGCATCACACCACCCACTGCGGGATATGGCTGGACATAGCGGACGGGCGGTTCCTGCACCTGCCCCGCAACAGCTTCACGGTATGCGAGGACCGGCAGGGACTGGAGCGGGGCGGCTGGGTTAACCCGAGTTTCTACCGGTACTCGGCTTCCTCTGGTGTCTCCTGAAGGATCGTACCGTCAGTATGAAAGTCTCCCCCGGTTTACAACCCGGACTGCTGACCCGTTTCCATCAACTGCTGAAAGGCGGACTTTGCCAAAAAATCACTCCTGTCCCTGTAATGGCCGTCTGTCCTGACTTTCTCGTCAATACGGGCGATCAGGAAGTCGGACAGGCTGATGTTGATGCGTTTTTGCCGGCCCTTGACGCTGTCCAGATCAATGTCGACATAGGCCCATTCGGGGAAGTCATCGTATTCAGGGTCGTCCCGGTAATCTTGCCGGTTTTTTTCGGCAATGGTAAACAGGTCAAGCTCCCCGTCCAAAGCCATCTCCTCCATGATGGTCAGGGCGGCATCCCTTGCCATTGGTACAATGTCCTCAAAGGTGTCCGCTGCTGATACGGTTGTGTATTTCCCATTGCATAAGGCAGGAATAATAAGGCCGTAGGCGGTCTCACGGTCTTCCGGTGGTTCGATGCCAATTTTAAATAACATAAACAGGTGGTCCTTGTCGTTTTGGTTGGGAAGGGCGAGGGTTATCCCTCCGCCCATTTCAGGATTTTTTTTAGTAGCCCTGAACCTACCTTGTTTTTAGGATGGGGGATTGCCGTCTTGTCCCCCTGCTTGTTCATCCATATTTCATGTGACCCCTTGCCTTGCCTGTGAAATTTACAACCCTTGGTTGCAACTAGTTTCCTTAACTCTCTTGAGTTCATGTTGTCTCCGTTGTAACCATGAATGTAATTATACACACTATTACACACAAGTCAAAGTTTAATACACACATATACACATATACACATAAAAGGCATTGGAAATATTACTGAACAAAAAGTAAACTGCAAGAGTCGGATAGGTAAGGCCAACCGAAAAGCAGTCACTCCGGGCTGCCTTCCGCACCATCAAGCCGGAGGTGCAGTCGGAGGTGTACCATGAAACGTGCCCTTGTGGTTTTGCTGGCGGTTTTTTTGTTGGGTGGGTGTAGTACAAACCACTTAATCAGATATGGAATTAATAAAAATCATTATTCATTACAGCCGTCTAATGATGATAGTTATGATTATTTGGTTAAATTGAAAAGAAATCATGAATTAAATGTAGATAATTCAAACACTAGATTACTTATTGTTAAAAAACTGATTAGTGGTTCATGTTTAAACCCTGTCATTATTAATGAGCATTTTGTAAACCAAGGACAAGAATTTTTTGGTTTTGAACGTGGTACTTATTTTCTAAAAGTCTCCTGCCAATAAAGCCCTTAACCGGGCTTTTTCATTATGATAAAACACGAAATCCTCTGGTTGAATGGCTGGACTGATCCGAAGTTTTACCGGTATATCGAGCCTACGTGAAGTGATAGAATCAGCCGCTTTTCTGGTGAAGGTGCGGTGGATGGTATGAAGTATATTGCGGCTGTTTTGGTGGGGTTGGTGCTTGCGGGGTGTACCACTAAAAGCATTATTAATGGAGCTATCCAAAGAGGTACATTTAGCTTTTCTCGTGCTACATCTAGCGATTATGATTTTGACGTAAAATTAGAGCGTGTTCGAGATATTAATTGGGATGTTGCAAATAAAGATGATCGTTTAATGATCATAAAGCAAATGCTTGGTAGCGTTTGCCCCAACCCAAAAATTATTGACGAAGAGTTTATTAGTCGTGGAACAACATGGGGATTTAAAGCTGGCTCGTATTTGATCAAAGTCTCTTGCCCAAAATAAGCCCGATTATTTCATCATTATGAAAAAGCCTGCTGTCTACTGGTTAAACAACCCATTTGACCTTTCTGATGTATCACAATATCCCATTGATAACGATTTGACTATTCAGCAATGGCTGGATGAGCATGGCGGACTTGTGCGTCTTAATCGTGAGCCTACCGTATGTGTTTATCAGGGTAAGGAGTTATTGCGTGCTGAATATGATCAAGCTATTGAGGGGCCAGTCTGCTTTGTCACCTTACCCCAGGGTGGGGATAGTGGCAGTAATCCCTTAGCTATTGTGGCGATGATAGGTCTGACGGTTTTTACTATGGGTGGGGCGGCATGGGCATTGCCTGCGTTAGTTGGAGGGTTAACTTCATCAACTGCGGTATTGACGGCTACACAAATGGTAGTCATGATGGCCGGCAGTATGCTCATCAACGCCGTGTTCCCCCCGCCCGGCATGCCTTCCACCGCCGATCCCAGTGCCGCCAGCCCGACCTATTCCCTCCAGTCACAGGGCAACGCCGCCCGGCTCGGCGCACCGATTCCCGTCAACTACGGCACCATGCGGGTCTATCCCGACTTCGCCGCCCAGCCCTATACCGAGTACCACGGCAACGACCAGTACCTGTACCAGCTGTTCTGCATCGGGCAGGGCCGGAACCGGGTCAGTGCCCTGCGGCTGGACAATACACCGCTGGACAACTTCGAGGACGTCACCACGGAGGTCATCCCGCCGCTGGGCCGGGTCACCCTGTTCCACAGTGCCGTCATCAACGCACCGGAGGCGGGCGGGCAGGACATGAGCAACATCATCACGCTCGGTCCTTATGTCATCAATGCCGTGGGTACGCAGGTGAGCCGCCTCAGTGTGGACATCGTGATGCCCGGCGGCCTGTTCGGGGTTGATAAACACGGGCACGAGTACAACCTGTGGCTGGAGCTGGACATCACGGCCGACGCCATTGACGGAGAGGGAAAGGTGACGGGGGATTCCTTCACCGTGTTCCGGGGCAAGATATGGGACCGCACCCGCACCGCTATCCGCCGCAGCCTAAGCAAGGACGTACCTCCCGGACGATACAGGGTGACCGTCAAACGCCTGAAGCGGAAAGGCTATTCCAACGAGTCCGACAGTTGCACCCTGGGTAATATCCGGGGCTATCTGGTCGACGACAATGAATACGGGGACGTCACCCTGCTGGCGGTAAGGATACGGGCCACCGCCAACCTGTCCAACAGTGCCAGCCGCCTGCTGAACTGTCTGGTGGAACGGGAAATCCCTGTCTGGGAACCGTCCGGCGGATGGTCGGACCCCGTGCTGACCGACAACCCGGCCTGGTGCTTCGCCGATGCCGCCCGTGCCCGTTACGGGGGAGACTTCCCGGACAGCGAGGTGGACCTGAACGGCCTGCACTACCTCGCCGGGGTACTGGAGGAGCGGGGTGACGGCTTCAACGGGCGGTTCGACAGCAACCAGTCTTTGTGGGACGGACTGGGCAAGGTCGGACAGGTGTGCCGCTGTGCCCCCGTGCGCCAGGGAAACCTGCTGCGGATGATACGGGACCAGCACCAGTTCACTCCCGCAACCCAGTTCAGCATGGCCAATATGTCCGACTTCAGCATGGACTTCGTCATGCACAACGGGCGCACGGCGGACTCGGTGAAGGTTACCTACTGGGACAAAAAAAGGGACTTCAAGGAGACCACCATCCTGTGCCGGCTGCCGGACGAGACAGCGGACAACCCCAAGGACATCAAGCTGTTCGGCTGCACCGGCTACGAGCAGGCGTGGCGCGAGGGCATGTATCTTGCGGCCGGCAACCGGGAGCGGAGGCAGCTGGTATCGTGGAAGACGGGCATGGAGGGCTACATCCCCACCTTCGGCGACGTGGTGTGGGTCAACCATGACCTGCTGGGTGCCGGACAGGTATTCAGCGGTACGGTGGCAGGGGAGGACGGCACTGCCCTCCTGTTGAGCCGGGACGTCAGCCTGCCGGGGGATCACTGGTACATGGTGCTGAGGGACGGGGACGGCACCCCGTCACAGCCGCTGTCGGTGGAAGGGATGGAGGGCAACCGTGTGCGCCTGCTGGATCGCCTGCCCTTTGCCGTGGAGACGGACATGGAGAGGGAACCCACACATTTTATGATCGGCCGGGGCAAGAACTACGCATGGCCGGTCAAGGTCACGGGCATCGTTCCCGAGGCGGATGACCGGATCACCGTCAGCGGCTGCATCGAATCAGAGTACGTCCATACCGCTGACCAGGGAACACTGCCCCCGCATCCGCCGGACGTGGTTCCCCCGCCGGTCGGGCTGTCCGTGGAAGGGCTGATCAGTACCCAGGGGGGAACCCGGCAGAACCCCGTGGTTTTCCTGAGCTGGCAGCTGGCACACGGGGCTGACCGCTATCTGGTCGAGCTGTCCCGGGACGGACGCCAGACCTGGCAGCCCGCCGGAACGGGCGTATCCCTGCTGCCACAACATGAATTCACTGCCCAGCCCGGTCTTGTGACCTGCCGTGTGGCGGCCGTGGCGGCCGTGCGGGGCGACTGGGCGATGGTCGATGTCAATGCGGGGGGTGAGTTTGACCGCCCGGGACAGGTGGCCGTGTCCCTGATGCAGCCCTTTACCGGGGACGCCCTGTCGGTGGTGTGGGAGAAGGAGCCGGCGGCGGCCCGCTATCTCATCGAGGTGCTGTATAAGGGCCAGCGCATGAGGGCCATGTACGTGGAGCGTAGTGTCACCGACTACAGCTACCACTGGCAGGACGCCCGGCAGGACGGGGCGGGCAGGGAGCTGACCGTCAGGGTGCGGGCGCAGAATGCCGAGAACGTGGACGGGGAGTGGGGCAGTGTCACGGCTTCCAACCCGTCGCCTCCTGTTCCCGGAGAGCTGTCCATCACGTCACTGATCGACGCCTTCGTGATCCGTGCCACCCGTGCTACGGATACCGACATCCGGGAGTTCCGTGTCTACGGTTCCCGGGAAAAAGGGTTCGTGCCGGACGCCGCTACCCTGCTGGGTGCCGGCCAGACCCCTGTGGTCAACCTGAACCTGAAGGGGGAATGGTATTTCCGTTGTGCCTGGGTCGATCAATGGGGAGAGGACGGGCTGAACTTTTCCGGTGAGGCAGCGGCAGAATCCGACTTCGTGGACCTGTCTGACCTTGAGGGTATCTTTCCCATTACGGAGACCGAGATCAAGGACGGCAGCATCTCCACGCCTAAGCTACAGGCCAACTGTATCAACGGCGACAAGATACAGGCCAACAGCATCAACGCCGGTCACCTGAAGGCCGACAGCATCTCGGCCCGGCACCTGCAGGCCAACAGCATCACCGGCCAGAAGATTTCCTCCAGTACCACCATTACGGCGGGGGTGGAGGCGGGCATGAACGGGGCGGAGTATCCGGACAACCCTGCCCTGGGCAACATCCGGTTCTGGTCGGGGGCATCGGCGTATGAGGTGGAAAAGGCCAACTTTTCCGTTGACCGGCAGGGACTGATGCGGGCGACCAATGCCAACATTTCCGGGGTGCTGGCGTCCTCCAGCATCACCGGTACCGACATTGCCGGGGGTACCGTTACGGGTACGCAGGTGAACGGGAGCCGGATCAACGGGGCGGTCATCGAAGGCTCCACCATCATCGGCGGGCTGGTGATCGCCAGTGAGACGGCCTATACCGTGGACCCGTCCGATGACGGCACTATCCGATACTATGACGCCTACCCGGACCACATCGTCTACTGCAACAGACGGTTCAACGAACGCCAGTCCGTAAAGAGGATCAACCAGCAGGAACGGGACATTGTGTTGTCCTCCGGCGTAAAGACAGCGGCGGACTTTACCGGTGAACCCACGTCCCAGCGGTTCCGATGGCTGGACCTCCCGCGGGCCGCCATTGTTATCGAGCTCATCGTGGGCGGGGATCATGACGACATGACCCACCAGATGACGCTGGAGTATTTCAACCCGGATACGGGGAAAGTCATGGAGAGCAAGGTGCTGGACTTCCAGAACTGGAACCTGCCGAAAAACTTTAACTTCACCTTTGCCGGCATCCGCTTCAAGGGGACGAGAAAAGGTTTCCACAACTACGCCACCAGTATGCCGGCTAGTCTGGGCAGCCTGACCGACCCGTCGAAAAACGGCTGCCTCCGCCTGAGGTACCGCTGCTGGTCCCATAACCAGTGGTATACCTCCAACCTTTACCTGACCGTAGCCACCGATAACAGCATACACCCATGACCGGAAAACGACCGTTCCGCTTCTACATGCCTGACGGCACTATCGAGACCAACACCGATACGGCTTACCTGAGGGGAAAGGGTATGGACGATGCCTATATATTAAGGCGTCAGGCGCAGCAGGAAGCCCACCTCGTGGCCGAGAGACATCACGAAAGAAACTGGAGGTACAGGGAGATGGCACACACCGATAAACTGATGATGCCGGACAGCACATATGACGGCCAGCCGGTAAAGGACAGCCCGATGGAGACGGACATCCTTGCCTACCGGAAAGCCCTGAGGGACTACGACCTGAAACACATGGAGCGTCCTGTGCGGCCGGGCTGGTTCCGGCCGGTGCAGTAGCCGTGTATGTCCCGAGGTTCTTCAAGCCCCATGAACTGGTACCGCCGGACGTCTACAAATCCCGGGGCAGAAGGTCGCTGGAGCTGGTCGACGAACGGGTGCTGGTCACCCTGGACAACCTGCGGGCGCGGTTCGGTCCCATCGTCATCAACGACTGGTACTGGAAGGGGAAATTCAGGGAATCCGGCCTGCGTACCCCGGGCTGCAGCTATTACAGCCCGACCAGCCAGCATACCTTCGGGCGGGCGATGGACTGCCACTTCCACAAGGTTACGTCGGAAGCCGTGAGGCAGTACGTGCTGGCCCACCGGAACGCCTTCCCGCACATCTCGTTCATGGAGACGGACATCAGCTGGTTTCATTTTGACGTCAGGAACTGCCGGAGGATCATGCTCTGGTCGCCGGAAACGAAAAAATTTAGGAAGGGATAAGGTCTGCCTGTCAAACAAGAAACATACCTGATCACCTTTTCAGCAGGGGCTTCACTGTCCGCCGGGCTTTTTTCTTGAGGCGGCGCAGGGTCCGGCTGCTGACTCCCAGCTGGCCGGCCTTCCTCCATTCCTCCCCGGTGGTTCCGTAGAGGACAACCAGCATTCCTATGGCCACCGGCTTCAGGGCACCGGACAGATGGCTGTCAATGCGGCTGTAGTAACGCTCGGCCCTGCCACGCCACAGCTCCCGGCTCCCGTAGGTCCGTGACGACGGTTCCAGCATCCGGCTGCAGGCACTGTTCCCTGTGCCCTTGTATATCTCGAAGCCATAGCGCCAGCCGGCCCAGTCCGACAGCATCCAGTCCGCCAGTACCTCCCAGCGTTCAAGCCTCGGCACGGGAAAATTCCTTCATGAACCGGCAGAACATCTCCACGTCCATCGTCAGGCATCCCCGGGGGTCTTCCAGCCGGAACCCATGTTCCATGTGAACCACCACCCGCCATGACTGCCGGTCCTGCCGGTAGGCCAGTACCGGCTTCTTGTTCTGGACCAGCGCCTGGTCTACCGTCTGCATCCACCACCCGGTCAGGGTGGCGTCCGTGGGCGGGTCCCTCCTCCGCTTTATCTCGAAGGCAAATGCGTCATGGCCGTCCAGGTCTGCCCCGCCGTTCCTTACCTGCTCCAGGTTCCGTGTCAGATTTATTTCCCCCGACGTCAGCTCCCTGATGACCGTGGCGAACTCCCGTTCCCCGCGCCCGCCCTTGTCTCTTTCCTGTGATCCCATCTTTACAGTCCCGGTGTCAGGTTATGGATGAACAACAGCAGGTTTCCCTCGGAGTAGTCCGAGAGCCTGCGCTGTGGTGGTAAGCCCGGCAGTTCCGTGACGGTGTTTCCTTCCGCCAGCCAGCGCTGGGTGTCCTGCCGGATTTTCCGGCGCTGTTCGGTCTTGTCCATGACGGGAAGGTCATTGTATGGTGGCTTCATGAGATGGCTCCCGGTGAGGCGGCGGAAGGCGGGATTGCTCCCGGTGATGGTCGATCAGCTCGTCGGCAAAGAATGACAGTATTTCCAGTCCCCTGACCGCTATGGCCTCGGCCGTGTCATTATCACGGCTCTCAAGCTGCAGGCTGAGATACAGCCGGCACCATTCCTGCATGTCGTGCAAGTCTGACAGAAGGTTATCCTTGCGGGTGTAAGTAATGGATGACAGCAGATTCAGGGTATGACTGAACTGTTTGACGTGTATGCGGACCCAGACATACAGGTCATGGCCCTCAAAGGGAAAGAGGTCGCGGCACAGTTCGGAATCGCCCTTGCAGGCGAACCCGGTGATAAAAAGCTGCTCAAAAGATTTCATAACATGGCTCTCTCAGGATAGCTGGCGGGATTTCAGTATCTGACGGGCGTCATCGGTCAGGGTATATCGGGTAGTGGGTGCCCCGCCGGTTTTTTCAAGCGTCCAGGTAACCAGCGGCGGGATGAAGGTGGCCAGCCGGTCAAGGGCCGGCTGGAGGAGAGACCGCCTCAGGCGGTTGTTAAAAAACCGGTACAGGTCGGTCTTGGTGCAGTGGCTGTTCTCCCGTGTGATGTGGTCGATGGCATGGAGCAACTTGAGGGACAGCCGGTCGGCTATATCGGCATCGTATTGCCGGGTTCCCGCCCGGAAGACATGGACGGCGGACTGACGGCTGTACTCGCACCATGCCAGTCCGGCACGGATGTCCACGGGCCTGATCTCCGTGCGCCGGTCCATGAGGGCGAACAGGGCGGATATCAGCAGGGCATGAAGCCGGTGCCGGCGGGTCAGTGTCATGACCTCATGGCAGTCCGCCCGGTTAACCAGTTCCCCGTAGTTCCTTTCCCACAGTTGGCGGGCGTCCCGGCTGAAGGACAGGGGACGGGCCAGTGGCGGCAGTTTATCCCAGTGGGTCTCGTGACTGTGGTTACGGGCAGACAGGACGGCGTCGGCGAGCCAGCGGGCGTGTCCGTCGATGATATTTTCCGGTGTGGGCAGGGGGAACGGAACGACACGGGAGGGGTGCTGGTACAGAAGCAGGAACCGGTTGAGCATACCGTTGGCCGCCATCATGCCCGTCTGGTCATGGCCGGTCAGTTCCTCCGCCGTGATGTTGCCCATGATGCAGAGGAAGGGGGCCGATGCCCTGACCGGGCTGGCCTTGGTCAGGAACCGGATGGCCGATCCGTCATAGGCGTTTCGGATGACCATGCCGAGGCTGTTGCCGGGACGCTGGGCCATCGCCATGACGTTGCCGAACTCCGTCTCGAATACCAGCATCCGCTTGTCGGTGACGGGACTGATTCCCGTACTGCCGTCGGTCAGGGCAGCGGCCAGCCCTTCTCCCGTGCTGAGTCCGCCGGTATGGACCGGCAGGCAGGGATACCGGGACAACCCTTCGGTGCGCCCGGCATCATACTGCTGGCTGAAGTCCAGCTCCAGGAACTCCTCGATGCGACGGAACAGCCGCTGGGGCGGCCTGCCGGAGAACCCTTTTCCCGAGGCGGATGACCCCACCATCATGAAATAGTTGTTCAGCCACCGCCGCTCGTCCCCGATGGGGATATAGGGCAGCCGGCCCAGCAGGGCGGCGAACCGGAGCAGGATATGGGCGGCCACTGCCACGGGTACCGCCTCGCTGCCGGCACTCAGGTCACGGACAGCCCCGCCGAACCTTCCGGGCATCATGGCTTCGGTGACGGCAGGCAGGCCCGGGGAAGGGCTGAGGTCGGGGGTGCTGCCTGGGAAGGAGGCTTTCATGTCCTCGTCCAGCATTTCCAGCCGGGCCACATGGAGGTCGATGACTTCGCCGATGTCCCCTGCGTCGTGTTCCTGCAGGTTGCCGTCAACGACGACGGTCTCGTACCCGGTGTCTTCTTTGTGCATGGGGGATTCTCCTGATGATCAGGGCGGTGTCCGGCCAGTGCCTCAGGATCACCTCGCAGGCTCCGTCACGGAACAGGGCGGCGAACAGCATGGCCTCGGTGTCCTCACCCGTTGCAATGAACAGAATGACGATGACGGTGCAGCCTTCCACCGGCCACCGGTAGAGGTCGGCATCCGTCAGCTCCGGCAGCATGAGGTGGTTAAATTTTTTTTCCTGTTTCTGTTCCCGTGCGGCAGTAAAGCAGCGGGGACGGCCGGCGAACAGGTAGAGGAACGGATACAGGGAGGGAATCACCAGGGACCCTGTCCCCACAGGCTGCCTTATCATGATGTTTTTTAGCTACAGTATATGTTGACGGGATCAATGCGGTTCCTGATGCACCACTGGATGACTTTCTTGGTGCTGTGGTACCCGATGTCGCACTCGATGCGGGACAGGGTGCCGTTGGAGATGCCGATCTGTTGGGCCAGTTCCCTCTGGGACAGGTTGTGACGGCGGCGGAACTCGACCAGGTAGGGTGTTTTTTTGATAGTCATGGCTGATTTTTAAATCTTAATTTATTAAAAATAGGACGTTCATCCAGTTATAGTCAGTAACTCGCTGAAATCAAGAAAGAATCCGGGAGATATGTATGGAAAAGTGGCAGGATCGGGTCAAGGAATTGATGCAGCGCAAGGGGATCGGGACGGTCGGGGAGTTGAGTCGATTAGTGGACTTGTCCAAGGGCACTTTGTCCCTGTCCACCAAGGAAGGCTATGACGCCAAGCTGTCCACCATCAATAAGCTGGCGCGGGCGCTGGGCGTCTCCGCCAAGTGGCTGCTGTACGGGGAGGAAGAAACGTGGACACCGGTGCCTTTACTGACCGGCGACCTGATAGGCCTGTACTTTTCTGAAGACACGTTGATCCGGGAGCAGCAGGCGATCATGACCAACATCCTGACCGTCTACCCCGGAGGGATGTTCGATTACAGCAAGCGCCGGGAAGACCGGGACTACTTTGCCATCGAGTCTGGGCAGCACGGGCTGTCCCCCTACATCAACAAGGGAGATACCGTGATCCTGTCACAGCCGTTGCCGAAGGAGGACATCAGGCGGTGCGGCACAGACCGGTTCGTTCTGGCAGGCGCTTCCGGAGAAGGGAGATACCATGAATTTTTTCTGGCACGGCTGGAAATCATCGGCTATTCTGTCTTCCTGTATACCTCCCTCGTCGACCGGTCCCATAAGGTCGAGTATGACAGGCACAGGCATCGAATCCTCGGGATTGTGGAGCAGGTTAACCGGGAATTTGAAGTCAGCCGGTCCTAAAGAAATTTTAAAATCGTTTCAATTTCGCTTAATTCGCATTAATTTCACACCTTATTTCTACGCCTAAAAGCCACGTATGACGTGGGTTGTGGGCGTATGCCTTTTTTCACTTCCGCTTATAGTACTAAAAACCCCTGTTTATAAAAACTGTCGTTTATAGACGATCAGGTCATTTAAAATTTAAAAATTTAAAAAATTAAAAATAAAGCACTATTTTTAAAATCTTGAAGCTGTATCTCCATTCACTTCTTATGTGTTTTTCCTCTATGACTATTATTGATCCGCAGGATTATATTCCCGCCGCCACCATCTTCAACCATCCCGAGCATAAGTACCGGGAAGCCCCCGGCATCTCATCCACCCAGATCAAGACCTTTGCCCGCTACTCTCCCGCCCATTACCACAGCCGGTTTTTAGAAGGCAGGAAGGACCTGAAAACCTCCGATGCCATGCTGCTGGGCGCAATGGTGCATTGCCTGGTACTGGAGCCGGATTATTTTGACCGCCGCTACTTCACCGAGGAGTCCCTGGGGGCATACCCGGACGTCATCCGCACGGTGGCGGATATGAAGCACTACTGCCAGGACAACGGGCTGCCCGTGCAGGGGGTGAAAGATGAACTGGCAAAACGGATACTGGCCCATAACAACACGGCGCCCCTGTATGACCTGGTGAAGCAGAGCCGGAAGGAATCCCACCGGAAAGTGGTGAAACAGTCCATGATGGACACTGCCCGGGAAATCCGTGATGCCGTGTTCAGGAACCCGGATGCCGCCCTGCTGCTGTCGGACGGCAAGCCCGAGGTGTCCGTGTTTGCCCGCCACGAGAACGGGCTGCCCATCAAGTGCCGGTGTGACTGGTTCCGGGACGGGTCGGGTGTGTGTACTGACCTGAAGACCTGCCAGTCCGTCAGCCATGACGACTTCAGCAGGGATGTGGCCAAGTTCCACTACCATCTCCAGCAGGCCCATTACCTCACCACCCTGCAGCAGGCCGGCCATGAGGTGGACAGTTTCCTGTTCATTGCCGTGGAGACCTCGCCCCCCTACCTGTGCCAGGTGTTCGAGCTGGACCGGTACGGCTCCATGCTGGCTCAGGGACATTACAACCGGACGATGGAGAAGCTGAGGCAGTGCATGGAGGACGGCGAGTGGCCCGGTTACAGCCGCCGGGATACGGAGGAACTGACCCTGCCCTGCTGGTTCATCCGTCAGGTGGAGATGCAGTCATGACCGACAAGCTGGAAAAACTGAAAGAGGTGGCAAGGAGCGACCTGAAGCAGGCCAAGGGACAGATCGTTTCCATCCTGCCCGAGGGCATCGACCCCCACCAGTTCATGAAGACCGTGTCCTATGTGGTGACGACCAGCGAGCAGTCGGAGCGGCTGATGTCCGCCGACCGCAGGAGCCTGCTCAATGCCTGCATCATGGCCGCCGCCGACGGGCTGATGCCGGACGGCAGGCAGGCCGCCCTGGTGGTCATCAAGGGCAGGGTGTCGTACTTCCCGATGGTGCAGGGACTGGTCGACATGGCCCGCAACAGCGGACGGGTGAAGTCGGTGTCGGCGGAGGTGGTCCATGAACGGGACGGGTTCCAGTACCGTCCCGGGGAGGACCGCCGGCCGAGGCATTCCCCGCAGTGGTTCGGGGACCGGGGCGGGCCGGTGGGTGCCTATGCGGTGGTGACCTCCGTGGACGGCGAGTGCCATGTCTCCGTGATGTCCGAACGCCGCATCCTGTCCATTGCCGCCCAGGGAAACAATGCGGCCCAGTATGACCCGCAGGGCGGGAAATACTATGAGGAGTGGTGGAAGAAGACCGTCATCAAGAATGCCCTCAAGTATGCCCCACGGTCATCTTCCCTGGATGCCGTCATTCAGTCGGATAATGACAGCCAGGGGTTCGACATGGGGACGGGAAATCCCTCGGAACGCCTGAAGGAACGACTCAGCGATAGAGTGACCGTCCCTACGGGTAGTCCATCACCGGTCGGTCGGGGAGGGGCTGACCGGTACATAAAAACAAGACAAAAAACATTACAGATAGATGCTGATGACGCCGACCGTGAAGTTTTTTCCACGGCACTTGAAGCGGTGGACAGCTGCGGTGACCTTCCGGCACTGGAGGAGGCCGTCACCCAGTTCCGTCCGTTGCTCCATGAATCCATGACGGCGGACTTCGATGAGGTGACGGATGCCAAACGCCGGCAGATCGAAACCCTGACGGCAGGACAGTGACATGAAGACGACAGCAACTGAGATTCAAGGTGCAGGAGGAGGCGGGGCAATGAAAAGCATGATCAACAGGAAGGAGGTAATGGCACGTTTAGGCATCAAGTCCTTCACGACCTTAAAAAAATACATGGATGACGGCGTGATACCCGCCGGGGTGAAGATGCTGAACGGTACCGGCATGTGGCATGAACATGAGGTCGACGCCGTGGCGGCCGCCTTTATGGACGGCAAGAGCCGTCCGGTCATCAGGAAGATGGTCCGTGACATGGCAGACCACCGTGGAAAACACGCCTACCCGAACTGCCCCGGCGTGATGTCTTCCTGATCCGGGAACCTTCCGAACTGCCGGTCGGACGAGAACACCAGCTTGGGAGGCCTTGGCTGTTGTGCCTGGGCCTTCAGGCTGTCCAGATAGTCCGACCACTGCTGCATCATCCCGATGCGTTCACTGATATGCCGTGTCCTGTCATAGGCCCCCCGGTTGGGGTCCGGCAGCTTGTGCGCCAGTTGCAGCTCGATGAATATGGGGTTGACGTGCAGCTGCTCGGCAATCATCGTCCTTGCCATCGGGCGGAACCCGTGGGGTACGATGGTGGTGTTGTCATAGCCCATGCTCCTCAGTGCCGTTCGCAGGGCGACGTCGGACAGGTGGCGGGAGTTTCCCCTGGGGGAGGGGAACAGGTAGGCGCTGTCCTTTCCGGACAGCTGGTAGGCTTCCTGCACGATACCCTGGCACTGGCGGGACAGGGGGACGACGTGGTCCCGCTTGCCCTTCATGACACGGGCAGGGATGTCCAGCCGGCACTCCTTCCAGTTGACATAGTCCCAGCGCAGCTGGATCAGCTCCCCCGGCCGGATAAAGATGTGGGACAGCAGCTTCAGGCCGTAACGCACGGAGGCGCCCCCGCTGTAGCAGTCCAGGTTCAGCAGCAGTCGTCCCACCTCGTAGGGATCGAGTAGGGTGGGGTAGTGTTTCTTGTCCCGTGGCGCCAGTGAGTGCCTGAGGCAGGCGGCCGGGTTGCTGTCGCAGTAGTAGCAGGACATGGCGTAATCAAAGATATTGCTGGCGGTCTGGCGGGTACGGTAGGCGGTGTCGATGACGCCCCGCTTCTCTATTCCCCGCAGCACTTCCAGTATGATGTCCGGGCGTATCTTGGTGATGGGATAGTCGCCCAGCCAGGGGAACAGCTCCTTGTCCAGCAGGCGCCAGGTCCGGCTGCTGTGGCTCTTGCTCTTGCCGGAAATTTTCTTGTCATACCATTCCTCCCCCACATAGCGGAAGGTGTATTTCCTTTTCCGGGCGGCCTCCAGCCTCAGCTCCCGCATCTTGGCCTGCGGGTCGATGCCTTTGCGGATGCCGTTCTTGATGAGAGAGCATTCTATCCGGGCAGCGTCCAGCGACAGGTACGGGTATTCCCCGATGGGGTAGGTGGAGCGCTTGTCGATGAAGGTGTAGTCCACCTTCCAGTATTTCCTGCCCGAGGCGGCAACCAGTAAATACATGTTGTCCTTGTCAGACAGTTTGTAGGATTTTTTCTTTACGGGGGCGGATTTCACCTGGTCATCGGTCAGCATGGGTCACCTGCGGTAAATGGTAACGGTCATAACGGCACGGTATGGCGGGTTATTAACGGTTACTGCTGAAATACCGTTGATTGTAGATGAAATGAGATGATATTCAATGGATGGAAATGAATGGGGAAATCTGATAAAGTTACTTACAGCCAGCTTAGATGCTGGCTTTAAGTGATGTGATATGATTTTATTTGTCAGTAAATGATTGTTCAAAAAATAGGCAATGGTCGGTGTGAGAGCGACAGAAGTCTATGATATAAGCGGCTTTTAGCGTGTTTTCGATGGACTTACTGTATTTTGCCGTTATATCGAATTATTTTTATTGACAAGGTACGATCTGTCACGTAATATAAACCGCGACTGGTTCATCCGGTTGTGAGGGTTCGAACCGACGACCCTTCATGTCATGATAGGCTGGGGTTCCCGAAAGGGAGGGTTCGGAAAGCCTCTACGGCCCCGGCTTGTCACCAGTCTAGTCAGTAGACATTTCCCATGAAAGTCAATCAACACCCGCAGAAAACCCCCAGTGAACCGTCCCGGTTCGATACGTCCAGCCCTTCCGATCCTGACAACGAGCAATATCTGTCCATCCCTCGTTCCTATATGGCGCTGTGCAAGAGTGTCAACGTCTCCCTGTTCCTGGCGCAGGCTGTCTACTGGCAGAAGTCCGACGCCACGGCAGCGCGCACCGGCAAATGGCAGGGGCGGTTCTACAATACCCGTGACCAATGGAAGGAGCAGACCGGGCTGTCCCGGTTCAAGCAGGAGAAGGCCCGCCAGAAACTCCGTGACATGGGCCTGCTGACCGAGGTGCGCCAGCGCCTCAATACCGGCATCGTCATCTGGTACCGGGTCGACATAGTACGCCTCAATCAAGTCCTCAACGGGGAGGAGGAAAAGCCGGTTGAACAGGGAGAAGCCATAAACAACACCTGCGTGGCAAATCATGCCGGACTGCCGGACGAGCCACTGGGTTCAGCCAAGGAGAAGCCTGTGATCAGCATGAAACTGTTCGGTGGATGCCATCCGATCATTTACTGGTGGATGCGGCGCATCCTGCTGGCGGAAGGCTGCAAGTTAAAGCAGGCCTCACAGAAGCAGAAGGCGGCCTATGTGATCCAGATGGCTGCCTTCCTGGATAAAGGCTTTGAAAGCCCGGTCGTTGTGAGCAGCCTTAAGGCGTTTACGGATGTTTACGGGAAAAGGCTGTTCCAGTGGCTCAGTGACGGTATGGATGTGCCGATGATGGTGCCACCGTTCGGTGCCGAGTCAGTACGGTTTGCCCAGCAGGTGTATATAGATAATATCAAAAAATTATAACTATATGCACTTTTATCTCTAATAGACATATAAACGACACCTGTCGTGTTACATAAAAGAGAGATGTATATCTCTTTATACATACATATATAATACATATATATATATATATATATATATATAGATAGATAGGAAAAGCAGGTTAATCAGGGAAAGGAGTAGCGGATTGTTCATACCCAACAATACACTCCTTCTTTTGTTGGACGACCATGTAATTATAATTCAGGGTTAAATACCCATTGTCGTGCAAAATCAGGCAGCTACCATCGTCGTTCGTCTGTTATGTGTTTTCCTCATATTTATATTGATTTTTATGCAGGCTGATAGATAAAAACAGGAAATTTTACATTTGGCGCGGCAAAAAAAGCCATTTCCATACAGCCCAGTAATGGCGGGTGTTTTGGCGTAGAAATAAAGTGTGAAATAATACGAATTTATGCGAATTAAGGCTTACTGAAAGCGATTAAAACAGGATTATTATTCATTGTTGTTATTGAAAACTAGTGGTTTTCCGCCCTGACTGACGACAGTTGCCGTTGGGTGGGACAGGCCGGAAAGCCGGAAGGTTCAAGCGGGTATATCCCACGATGATCCCCTTCATGACTGACTATAGCCTACGTTGTCCGGAACGGAAAGAGGTGGGATGCCGGGAGCTTATGACATTCCACCCCACCCGGAAGACGGGACACGAAAACCTGCCGGGCGTTTCCCATTATAGACGAGCTTTTCCCCAGTCTATCATTGTGTTGTCATGGTGATTTTTGCCCAGCAACTAAAAAAACTGTAAAAACCGTTTTTTGGTTGGACAGGTTGGCTAGGTTGGCACAAGCCTTTATTCATGGAGTCTGTAAAATGACAACCTTGTTTTAAAGGTTGACCATGAGGTTGCCATCAAAATAAAACAGTTGCCTATAACCAACCTTATCCAACCTTAAAAAAATAGGTTGGCTATCATGGCGAATGGGCCGGTATTGCTATCAGCAACGGTGAATGCCCAGTCGGAGATTTTATTGATACGTTACCTGCGGCAGCAGGCTCGATTAGATGAAAAAGTTTGCGGGACTGTCCGTTTTTACTATATTTCTCACTACAGTGAGATTCTGTGACTTTGTTGAGTTCCGCCGTCCTACCTTGACGGCTTTTTTTATGCCTTCCCCTATACCGAGACCCTGTAAGAAGCCCGGCTGCAGACAGCTGACTACAGGTCGATACTGCAAGGCCCACCAGGGCTGCAAGGCTCCGAGGAGATGCAGGCCCCGCCGTGAGTCACCCAGCTGCCGGGGCTACACATGGGCATGGAACAAGGCCCGCCGCCTGTTCATGAAAGACAACCCGTTGTGCCGGCGCTGCCTGTTACTGGACAAACTGGTGCCGGCTCAGGTGGTTGACCACATCCGTCCCCACCGGGGTGATATGTTCCTGTTCTGGGACCGTGCCAACTGGCAGTCACTGTGCAAGCGGTGCCATGACCGGAAGACGGCGTCCGAGGACAGGCTGGACAAAAAGTAACCTATATAAACGACGCACACGGTGAGATCGCGGGCGGGGCAGTGTGATTGCATACCCCTGAAAGAAAGAGCCGTGTGTAGGCTACGGGAGGGATGACAGCTCGTCCAGCAGGTGGCGGGTTCTGTCCCTGATCAGCAGGTAGCTGATGGCGTAGGCATAGACCGGCGCTACTTCCTCCGACTTTTCCTGTAGCCAGATGGTGCGCTTGTTAACGCCGAACCGGGTGCCCAGTTCTTCCTGTGACATATTCAGGAGCTTCCTGGCTTCCCTGAGATGGTTGCCTTTCATATAGATGATGTCCGTGAGGTTGCCCCGTGCCGGGGCGGTCTGGTCAATAGATGATGAGGCTGATGCAGATGCCGATGACGATGCCTGCACCGACGAGCTTGGCACCGAGAACCAGTAATTCTTTTGTCGTGCTGCTCATGGTTGATCCTGTGTTCATATCAATTTTACCTCTTGAAAATGGATTATATATCAGGTCAGTGGACAAGGGCATCCTTGCCCTCGGTGATTAGAAGAATTTATGAGCTATCCAAATGATTCCTCCTGTGGTAATAGCCATGATTTGAATCATCGTCTGATGTCATCAGTACCTCACTGCTTAAAACGTGAAGCTATTATATAGGATATATTATCATATATCAATATATAAAGTAGATAATATATCATTTTTTAAGGGTTGTTTTGTTCCTGCGGGCGGGCGCAAAAGATACCAAAATTCGTAATTTCAGCACACTCTGAAAATTCAGCTCACGGATAGCCCCTTCACCTGTGGAGGGGCAGTGAGCTTACTCAGGTCTAGCCTGACTATTTATATAATCCTTCAGTACAGACAGTGGCGCACCACCTACCGAACCCGCAAAATAACTCGGACTCCATAAAGCATTCTTTTTCCATGCAGGTTGATTTAGTTCAGGAAAATAGCGTTTTAGTTCCCTGCTGGTTATTCCTTTGAGGGCATTTACAAGCTCTGACAGCCGTACTTTTGGTGGATAATTTATCAATAGATGAACATGATCGGTCTCTCCATTAAACTCGGTTAATTCCGCCTCATGATTCTTGCAAATGCCCTTCATTATTTCTTCCATCTTGGTTAGAGATTCATCGGTAAAAACCTTGCCCCTGTACTTTGTCACAAACACAAGATGAGCGTGAATCATGTATACGACATGACGACCCTTTCTTATTTCCATTTTCCACTCAAACTATGTTTACAAATATGGATCAACAGCTTAACATGAAAGAGTATAAACAAATAAGACCATGATCATATAATGACTGTAAAAATCATCAACAAAGCCTACAAATTCAGACTGAAACCGTCTGAAGAACAGCTAACAAAGCTGTATCAGATGGCAGGTTGTGGTCGTGTGGTTTATAACGATTCTTTAGATTATTTCCTGTCCATTCTGAAGAAAGAAACCGGTATTTCTGATAAGAAAAAGTTGTATGAGCACCTGAACGACATAACCCCAAAAGAGCGTCGGGAACTCAAAAAGAGCCTACCCAGTGCTTTCACTCTTAACAAGCTGCTTACTGGCTGGAAGAAAAAACCGGACAGGTTGTGGCTGGCTGATTCATTTGCATCCAGTCTGCAACAACGGCAAGCCGATCTAGCAAAAGCCTGTAAAGATTGGGCTTCTGGCAAGCGGGGATTCCCAAAAGTCAGGAAGCGAAAGATAGCTCATCATTCAACTATGAGGTTTCCCAGCTTTTCTACCCAGTGCGAAATTGATAACCGCAGAATTAAGCTAACAGGGAAGCTCGGCTTTGTAGGGTTCTATAAATCTCAGAACATAGAAGGCAATCCAAAAAGTGCAACAGTAAGCCTGAATGCGCAAGGTCAATGGCATGTATCCATTCTTTGTGAGGTGGAAAATCGTATTCCTGACTATGTAGAAGGCGGTCAGGTAGGCATTGATATGGGTATCGCCAAAAACATCACTTGCTCCAACGATGTATGCGGAGACAGAGGTGTTTTTGGCGGTGTTCATAGCTACAGAGCTTTTGAGAAAAAGCTGGCAACAGAGCAAAGGAAATTAAGCAGAAAAGCAAAAGGTTCATCCAACTGGAAGAAGCAAAAGCAAAAGGTCAATAAGGTACACGGCAGAATTGCGAATATCCGCAGGGACTACCTTCAAAAGACAACTACTGAGATCTGCAAAAATCACGCAATGGTCGTATGTGAGTTGTTGAAAGTCCGTAACATGAGCAAGTCTGCCAAGGGAACAGAAGAAAAGCATGGAAAGAATGTAGCGGCTAAAAGCGGTCTGAATAAAAGCATTCTTGACGAAGGTTGGCATGAAATCAGAAGGCAGCTCGAATACAAAATGGCTTGGAAAGGTGGTGTGTTTACTACTGTGAATCCACGCAATACCAGCCGTGAGTGTAATCATTGCGGTCATACTGAAAAAGCTAACCGCACATCACAAGCGGTATTCAAGTGTGTGTCATGCGGGCATTCTGAAAATGCTGACAAGAATGCAGCCAAGATCATTCTCCTGCGTTACCTGAAAGAGTTGGATGAGAGTATAACAGGGCTGGACTTAGCCCGTAGCGCCTGTGAAGTGAGTCGAGTTATCGACCAGCAGCAGGAAGTTCTGGATTGGAGTAATCCAACCCAGCTAACACTTATCTAAAGAGTGCTAGAATCCCCTTCGCCTGCGGAGGGGTTCATGTCAACGTATAAGTGGGTAATTCCTGCCGTGGGGTAGGGGGTATCCGTTTTCTGGAGCTTTTGCTGTAGTACCGTCGCGCTCAGTCATTTTTATATATATGCAACTATTTGATATTCGGTTTTCTTATATGGAAATAACCACCGTCAGCCTGAAATCCCTGCTGCCTTATGACCGCAATGCCAAGTTGCACCCGAAGGCGCAGGTTGACCAGATTGCGGAGAGCATCCGCCGGTTCGGGTTCAACAACCCGGTATTGGTCGACGGGGATCATACGATCATTGCCGGGCATGGCCGTGTCATGGCGGCGCGCCATCTGGGTTTGGATGAGATCCCTGTGGTGGTGTTGTCCCACCTGAGTGACGATGAAAAGCGTGCCTATATGTTAGCGGACAACAGGATTGCCGAGGCCGGAGGCTGGGATAGTGACCTGCTGTCGATGGAATTGTCTGACCTCAAGGCCATTGGCATGGATCTGAAGGTCACCGGCTTTACTGACCATGACTGGCAGGGACTGCTTCCTGAGAAACTGCCTTCCGGCGAACGGAGCGATGACCATGTGCCACCGTTGCCTGCCCCGGGAAAAACAGTGTCGCAACCAGGCGACCTGTGGCTGATGGACGGGAATCGACTGTTATGCGGCGACAGCACGAAAGCCGACGACATGACACGACTGATGAATGGGCAGATGGCAGATATGGTATGGACAGACCCTCCGTATAACGTCAACTATCATGGCGGTACCGAAGGTCACCTGGCGATTGCTAACGATGACATGCCAGAGGGCGAGTTCCTTGATTTTCTGTTGCAGGTGTTTCGTCAGGTTCATACCTGCTCGGCAGCCGGATGTCCGTTATATGTGGCCTATTCGGATGCGGAGAGCATACCCTTCCGTACAGCGCTCATCCAGTCGGGATGGAAGCTGTCCCAGACACTGGTGTGGGCCAAGCATCACTTCAAGCTGTCAAGGCAGGACTACCAGTGGCAGCATGAGCCGGTGATCTATGGCTGGAAGGAGGGAGCAGGGCACCCGTGGTATGGTGACCGGAAACAGACCTCCATCATGGATGCTAATTTGGTGTTGGACGATATGTCGCACGACGAGCTGCTGAAGCTGGCCAAGGCATGGCAGCAGGTCATCGCCACGACCGTGATCCGTGCCAAGAAGCCTGTCGCCAGTACCGACCACCCGACTATGAAACCGGTGGCGCTGGTCTTGTCCATGATGATGAACTCCAGCCGTCAGGGAGACTTGGTGTTGGACCCGTGCGGCGGTTCTGGGACAACGCTGATAGCTGCCCAGAAAACCCATAGACGCAGCTGCCTGATGGAAATCGATCCGGTGTACTGCGACGTCATTGTCCGCCGGTGGCAGGAATTCACCGGTGGACAAGCTCTGCATGAGTCCACCGGGAAACCTTTCATTTTGCAGAAGGAGGTAGCCTGATGGCAGCACCATACCCATTACCGACCAACCTGAAAGTATTGCGCGGCACGGCCATACCCTGCCGCATGAATGCCCGTGAGGCCCGGGTGACGAAAGAACCGGTCAAGATGCCCCCCGGCCTGTCCGTGGATGAGAAGAAACAATGGCGGCATGTGGCCAGGAAGCTGGAACAGGCAGGCCTTCTGACACGGCTGGACGTGCAGGCTCTGGTTATGTATTGCAAGATGTATACCCTCTGGACCAAGGCCAACGCCAACATTGAAAAATACGGAACCGTGATCAAGGGAAGCAAGGGGCTTCCTGTGTTGTCACCTTATTTTAAGGCCAGTATGACGGCAGCAGACAAGATGATGACGTTGCTGCGGGAATTCGGCATGACCCCATCGAGCCGGACAAAAGTTCAGGCTGATTCCGACAGCGGCATGGATGAGGTGGATGAATGGATGAAGCAGAGACGGATCGCCAGGGAGGGGGTATAGACCCCGGCCGGACGGTCTGTTGGCAGGAGGCCTGGCAGTATGCCTGTGAGGTTGACGCCGGCAGTATACCGGCCTGCAAGTGGGCAAAGCTGGCCTGCCGCCGTTTTATGGATGACATGAAGAATGGCCACCGGCGCGGACTGAGGTTCGACGGGGGCCGTGCCGACGACGTGCTGGGTTTTTACCGGAAGACATCCCATATCAAGGGGGAATGGGCGGGCCAGCCGATCTGCCTTACGCCCTGGCAGACGTTTATCGTGGCCAACCTGTTCGGCTGGGTTCGGGAGGACACCGGGCTGAGGAGATTTAAGACCGGCTACATAGAAGTGTCACGGAAGAACGGGAAAAGCACTTTTGCTGCCCCGCTTGGCCTGTACATGACCCGGTTTGACGGGGAGGCGGGCAGTGAAGTATACAGCTGTGCGACCAGCCGGGACCAGGCACGGATCGTCTTTGACACGGCCCGGGACATGGTGCGCCGTTCCGACCTGCGTTATCACATGGAAGCCTTCAACCACAGCGTTGTCCATGAGCCGACCTCCAGCAGCTTCAAGCCGCTGGCCAGCGACTCGGACACACTGGAAGGCAAGAATACCCACTTCGGCATCATTGATGAGCTGCATGCCCACAAGAACCGCCGGGTCTATGACGTCATCGAGCTGTCCTGCGCCGCCCGTTCCCAGCCATTGCTGCTGGCCATCACCACGGCGGGGGACGACCGCACCGGCATCTGCTATGAGGTACGCAGCTACCTGACCAAGGTGCTGGAAGGCGTGGTGGAGGACGACAGCTGCTTCGGCATCATCTACACACTGGACGACCCGTCGAAGTGGAAGGATCCGTCGGTGTGGGTGCAGGCCAACCCGAACCTGGGCGTGTCGGTTAAGGAAGAGGACATGCGCCGTCTGTGCCAGAAGGCCGTGCAGACGCCCTCAGCCGCCAACGAGTTCAAGACCAAGCGGCTGGACATCTGGTGCAACGCCGAGACCGCCTTCTTTAATATGGAACGCTGGCACAGCTGCCCGGTGTTGGCGCCGGAACCCCGGCTGGAAAGGCTGCCCTGTTTCATCGGGCTGGACCTGTCCAGCAAGCTGGATGTCACGGCAATGGTAGCCGCCTTCATGGACGACGAGCGCCATGTCCATCTGGAGGCACGGTTCTGGCTGCCGGAGTCGGTTATCGACCCCAACCTGTCGGGCAAGAGCTTCCATGCCATGACCCTTTACAAGCTGTGGTCGGACCAGGGCTACCTGACCCTGACGCCCGGGCAGATCATCGACTACCGCTATATACGGCAGGAAATTCTCGGCTATGCCGCCCGCTATGACGTGCAGGAAATCGCCTTCGATCCCTACGGCGCCACCCAGCTGGCCATCCAGATACAGGAGGAGGACGGCCTGACGATGGTGGAGGTCAGCCAGACGGTGAAGAATATGTCCGAGGCCATGAAGGAGACCGAGGCACTGGTCATCGACGGCCGCCTGCACCACGGCAGCAACCCGATGCTGGACTGGATGGCTTCCAACGTCACGGCCCGGGTGGATAAGCATGACAACGTATTTCCGAACAAGGACCACGCTGACAACAAAATCGACGGCATGGTGGCCCTGTTCATGGCCATGAACCGCATACTGGTGAACCGTGACGACTCCTCCGTTTATGATGAAGATGATTTTCTGGTGCTGTGACCTGTTGGGGGTGGCGGGTCTGGTCCTGTTCCTGCTGGGTATCTATTTCCTCTATGGCATGGCCATTCTGTTCGTGGTCGGCGGCCTGAGCCTGATGGGGTATGCCACCCGCCTGTCATGGGTACTGAAAAGACATGATACTGGATAGCCTGTTCCGCCGTACCGCCCGGGTCCCTGCACCGTCAATGACCGGCACCGGATTCGACCTGCTGGAACCCGTGGGCAGCGGCGTCAGCGTGACCAACCACAATGCGATGGAGATCGCGGCCGTCTATGCCTGCGTCCGGCTGCTGTCGGAGACACTGGCACAGCTGCCCCTGGTGATACGGAAAAGGACGGAGTCCGGCAGCGAGCCGGCTTACGGGCATCCCCTGTGGACGGTGCTGCATGACCAGCCGAACCCGTGGATGACTTCCTTCACCTGGCGCAACACCCAGATGGCCCACAGTGCCGGCTGGGGAAACGGATATGCCTACATCGTGCGGGACGGCCGGGGACAGCCGAGGCATTTGCTGCCGCTGCGGCCGGACCAGACTATGCCGCAGGTCATAGACCGCCGCCTGAGTTATCTCACCACCATTGGCGACATGACCGTGGAGGCGCAGCCCCATGAGGTGCTGCACATCCCGGCACTGGGATTCGACGGCATTGCCGGGCAGTCCCCCATCTCCCTGCACCGGGAAGCCATCGGGCTGGGCAAGGCGGCGCAGACCTTCGGCGCCCGGCTGTTCAGTAACGGCAGCATCCTGTCCGGTATCCTGAAACATCCGGGGCGGATGAAGCGCAAGCCGGACAAGCCGGACGACCCGACTCCCGTGGATCGGCTTCGCAGGCAGTGGAAAGACCTCTACAGCGGATCGGATAATGCGTTCAGCGTGGCGGTCCTGGAGGAGGGCATGGAGTTCCAGCGCATCGGCATCCCGCCGGAGGACAGCCAGTTTTTGGAGACCCGAAAGTTTCAGGTATCCGAGATCGCCCGTATCTTCAACGTGCCCAGCCACATGATCAACGACCTTGAGCGGGCCACGTTCAATAACATCAGCGAGCTGTCCATCGGCTTCCTGAGGTACACCATGACCCCGTGGATCGTGCGCTGGGAGCAGGAGCTGAACCGCAAGCTGTTCAGCGGTCAGGATGAGTATTACGTGAAGTTCAACGTCAACGGCCTGCTGCGTGGCACCCAGCAGGACCGGGCGGACTACTACAAGATGGCTATCGAGTATGGCTGGATGTCCCGCAATGAGGTGAGGGAGCTGGAAGACCTGAACCATGTGGACGGGCTGGACGAGTACCTGCAACCCCTGAACATGGGCAGCGGGCAGTCGTCAGGGGAAACGGTGGCAGGACAGGAGGGTGAAGAAGGGTAGTGTCAGGTCAGGTCGTCGAGGTCTACGCCCAGCGCTCCCGCCAGTTTTTTCAGGGTGTCGAGGGAACCCTGTTTTTTTCGGTTCTCGATCTGGTTGAGCAGTGAGGGCGTGACGCCTGACTTGTCAGCCAGTGCTTTCTGGGACAGACATCGGTATTCACGCCAGACCCGGACGGGGTGTTCTTCCATCAGCCGGTCCACCATGTCGGCAAGAAGCAGTTCTTCCTCGCCACGGTCGATGGCAGCCCGTATTTTACGGTAGTCCGAGGCATCCTCACTGTCTTCGATTTGCTGCTGCATCGCCAGATACTCGGCATGATGGCTCTGGATTCTCCCTGCGGCGTGTCGGCCATACAGCTGACGGCCAGTGGCGGGGAGGCGACGGTTTACCTGAGAAACTGACGGGCAAAAAAAAACCCGCCGTTGGGCAGGCATCCTGTCATAAGTTCCTGTAAACCGGAAACAAATATCATAAAACAGACATCCGAAGTCTAGTATGGAAAGCCTGTCCCTGCTAGTCATTGACCATCACAAGGGAAAAAATATTGAGATACCTTTCCCTGTTTTCCGGTATTGAAGCCGCTACCGTAGCATGGCAGCGGATGGGATGGGAATGTGCCGGATTATCCGAGATTGAACCTTTCCCCTGTGCCCTGCTTAAGCACTATTATCCATCCGTTCCCAATCTTGGGGACATTACGCAGATAAAGGAATCACAGGTCAGGAAGCTGGGTCCTATAGACCTCGTGGTATTTGGTTCACCCTGCCAGGACCTGTCTCTGGCGGGAAAGAGAAGGGGGTTGTCCGGTGAGCGATCCAGCCTGTTCCGGGATGCAGTTCGAGTTATTAAATGGGCAAGGAAGCACAACGGCTGCCGCTTTGCCTTGTGGGAAAACGTCCCCGGGACATTCAGCTCAAACAAGGGCCGAGACTTTTCTGAGGTACTCCGCCACTTTACTGGGACAGAGCTGCACCAGCCCGAAAGGTGGCGCAGTGCCGGAGTTGCATTCGGCAAAGCGGGGCATGTGGAGTGGCGGGTGCTTGATGCTCAGTATTTCGGAGTCCCCCAGCGGCGCAGGAGATTGTTCGCTTTCGTCGATTTTGGAGACTGGACCAGTCGATCCCCGGTTCTTTTTGAGTCCGAGGGCATGTATCGGGATACTGAGGCGTGCGAAAAAACGGGGCAAGATATTGCCGGAACGCTTGAGGCTCGCACTCGAGCAGGTGGCTTTCCTGGCACCGACGGAGCCTGTGCCAACCATATAATAGGTACGCGCCAGTGGCCGGCGGACAAGACTTGTACCCTGCCCGCAGTCTTTGCCGAGAAATGTGGGTTGGAAGACCAGCACATTGACGGAGGTGCCTCGCTTTTTGTCCCTGCCAGAGGGGTATTTGACCGGCAGGCTTATGGAAACTACGGGGAGAACGATGTGTCGTCCACGCTGTCAAGGCGAGATTATAAGGACGTTACCGACCTCGTGGTTTACGGTGAGGCCATCCATCCCCACTGCATCAACCGCAAGCCGGAAAACGGCCCCCAGTCGGATTTTAATGGATCCGGCATCGGATACACGATGGGCGCGCCGCAAGCCGTTGTCTACCCTATTCACGACAAAGCCACTCGATATGCTGGAAAGCGGGGCGATAAACAGGATGGTGCAGGTAACGGTCTCGGCATCAGCGCAGAAGGTGCGCCAATGAATACCCTGACGGCAGGGGACAAGCATGCGGTTTTTTACTGTGGCACGACCAATGATGCTTTTCGTGACCATGCGAATAATCTGGCTCCCACTTTACGTAGCGGAAATAATGGCGGAGCCGTTCATCCGGCTGTTTGCAGTGAAACCGTAGTCCGCCGACTGACTCCCAAAGAATGTGAGCGGTTGCAAGGGTTTCCCGATGACTATACCCGGATTCCCTACCGGAAAAGGCCTGAGGAAAACTGCCCGGACTCGCCACGGTACAAGGCACTGGGGAACTCGATGGCCGTGCCCGTTATGTACTGGATAGGAAGGCGGATAGAGAATGTACTGGGGTCAGATGATGCCCCGTAACTGTAAAGAGGTTTACTCTCTTTTTATGAACAAAACTGATTACGAAACCCGGATAGGGACGGTGGAACTGCGGCAGGAAGGGCAGTCTGACCCTAAGATCGTCGGCTATGCCGCCAGGTACGATGTCCTGAGCGAGAACTTGGGCGGGTTCAGGGAGACCATCCTGCCCGGTGCCTTCGACAATGTGCTGGATAATGACGTCCGGGCCCTGTTCAACCACGAACCTGCCCTGATCCTCGGGCGCACCGTCTCGGGCACACTGGATATCACCAGTGACGGGGACGGGCTGCACTATACCATCGACCCGCCGGACACCCAGTACGCCCGTGACCTGATGAAAAGCATGCAGCGGGGCGACGTGTCCCAGAGCAGCTTCGCCTTCACTGTGGACAGGGACTCCTGGGATGAGGACGAGGACGGGAGGATGGTGCGTACCATCCATGCCGTCCGGCGGCTGTACGACATCTCCCCTGTCACCTATCCCGCCTATCCGGACACCGACGCAGCCCTGCGCTCCGTCATTCTGAAAGAGGCGGTCACTGGCAGACAGGCTCTACGGTCTGCCCAACTCTACGCACTGGAAAAACTGTGAGGCACTGACCCATGAGCTTTGACCTGAAACCGATACAGGAGAAACGCCGTTCCCTTGCCGATGCCATGCACGGCATGCTGGAAGCGTCGGAAAAGGAAAACCGGGGCTTTGACAATGATGAGCTGGCAAAGTGGAACGGCATGAGGGAAGACATCGAGGCACTGGACGACCGCCTGACACGGATGACGGAGGACAACTCCCGCCAGTTGGTTCTGGAACAACCGGCCAACCTGCCGGAGGGCGGTGATGACGACGATGATGACGATGAAGATGAAATAGTAGATGACTTTGGTGTCCGTTACCGCCGCCGAAAAAAAGGCAGCGGAAAAGGAGACGGGGACGGTGACGAGCAGTACCGGCGGGCATTCCTGTCATGGCTTCGCAGTGACGAGCCGGGCATGTCAGGCCTGTCTGCGGAAGACCGTGACCACCTGAAGCGCCATGCTGTCCATGAGGAACGTGCCGGTGCCACCAGTCCCAGCGCGTCCGGCGGATACCTCGTGCCGGTGTCGATGGCCGGCATCATTCAAGAGACCATGAAGGCTTATGGCGGCATCCGACAGTATGCCACGGTCATGTCCACGGGCGCAGGGGAGGATATCCAGTTCCCCACCAATGATGACACCGGCAACAAGGGGGCGCTGGTCGGTGAGAACCAGCAGGTGGCCGAGATGGACTTCGCCTTCGGGCAGGCCACCCTGGGGGCGTACAAGTATTCCTCCAACGTGGTTCGGGTGAGCATCGAGCTGCTGCAGGACAGCAACTTCGGCCTTGACCAGTTCATTGCCCGCAAGTTCGGCCAGCGGCTCGGGCGCATCACCTCAGAGCATTACGCCACGGGTACCGGCACCAACCAGCCCCAGGGGCTGATGACCGCCGCTGCTGTGGGGCATACCACGACCAGCACCACGGAGGTGGCCTATAAGGACTACCTGCACCTGAAGCATGCCGTGGACCCGGCTTACCGACAGTCCGGCAGCTGCTACTGGGTCATGAACGATGCCCTGCTGCTGAAGGCCAAGGAGATGCTGGACGCCAACAACCGCCCTATGTGGAAGCCGTCAATGGCTGACGGGTCGCCCTCCCTGATCGACGGCGATCCCTACATCATCGACCAGGGCGTTATGGCTCCGGCAGCGGGCAAGGTGGCGCTGGGATACGGGGATATCAGTGAATTCCATATCCGTGACGTGCAGGGGTTCTCCATGCACCGTCTGGTCGAGAAATACATCGATTACGGTCAGATAGGATACCTGTCGTTCCTGCGAACGGACAGCGAGCTGCTGGATGCGGCAGCCTTCAAGACCCTGAAGATGAAATCATGAACGTCAAGCTGATACGGGTCATCCACTGGCATGGCGTGGAGATGCGGCCGGGGACGGTGCTGTCACTGTCCATCGGCAATGCCCTGAGTATGATCCGTCACCACTATGCCATCCCCACCCGGGCAAGGGCCGAGATACCCGAAGCCTGGCTGGACTTGCAGGAGTCCCGGTTTGGACATTGAGCGGGTCAAGAAGCATCTTGTGGTCGGCCATGACGGGGACGATGACTACATCATGGGGTTGTGCCGGGCGGCGGAAGCCCACTTCGAGACATGGACAGGCCGCACCCTGCTGCCGGAGGGCGGTACGGTAACCGGTGAGGGAGATGTGCTGCCGGAGGCGGACATCAACCACGGGCTGCTGATGCTGGTCGCCCACTGGTACGCCAACCGTGAGTCCGCCGGGGAAAAGTTGTCCCATGTGCCTTCTTCTACCTATGACCTGTGGCGTCCGTACATTTTTTATCATCTTGGGGGTCACGGTGAAAAAACCCATCCGGTTTGACAAGAGTTCCGCCGACGAACTCAAAGAAATCAACGGTAATATCTCACTGCTGGAAGGCAGGCTGAAGGACCTGTCCGATCCCGATGACGTGAAGCGTTGCATCTGTACCATCAGATACCTGAAATCCTGCCTGCAAAGGCCTTTCCAGTATTATGACCAATGGCTGAAAAACCAGTAACCGCCGGAGAGCTGCGCCATCCCGTTCTGATACAGAGACCCGCCACCGGTGAGGGCATCCCTTATGGCGAGACCCTGTGGCAGGACGTGGCGACCCGCCGGGCTTATGTGCGGCCGGCTTCCGTGCGGGAGATATTTGTCGCCCAGGGATTTATCGGGCAACAGGACCGGGTCTTCGTCATCCGTTACGAACCGCTGTTCCATGACTTGGACCACCGCTGGCGTCTGCTGTTCCGTGGGAACGTCCATGCCGTCACCGGGGTCACGAACCGGTACGACCGTTGGCTGAAGGTGCAGACCCGCCGCACCGATGCCGGGCAGGAGACTCCCGTGGCCGAGCTGGCTGCCGGGGTGCTGCCGGAGCTGCTGGGATGATCAGCCCCGACGTAAAGATACACGGGCTTCGGGAAATGGAAAGGCAGCTGAGGAAACTGTATTCCGGTGACCTGCTGGCCGGAGCCAAGGTGATCCGTTCCGCCCTGATGTCTGCCAGCTTGCCTATGTACCGGGCCATGCAGGCACGGGCACCGGTGGCGCCACCACCCGGGGTCAGGCAGCGCAGCACACGGCGGGGCGGGAAGGGTACGCCCCTCTACCGTATCCGCCGGTCCCGCCGGCACGGTCTGGTCGAGATTCGGCCGGGCTACCTGAAAATGCGGGTACGGCGTCGCAGTTATATCAACAGGACCGGCTTCGGCAACCGCAACGTGCGGGGACGGGAGCTGGTCAAGGTGCGCCTCGGTGCCTTCACACCTTATGCCTATATGGTGGAGACGGGTACGGGGCGGGCAATGGCACAGCCCTTCGTGCGTCCTGCCTTTGATGCCGGACACCGTGCCACCGTGGACCGTTTTGCCGTGCTGCTGGGTAAACGGCTGGACAAACTGAGGCGCACCCGATGAGACTGGAGGAGAGCTTATTCCACCACTTACAGGCATCTGTTCAGGCGTCCATCTACGCAAACTTACGGGGGGACAAGTTGCCCGCCGTTGTCTATACCCTGGTCTCTGACCCCGTCACCATGTCCCTGTCCAATGTGGAGCAGGTACACACGTCCCGCTATCAAGTCGACTGCTATCACCGAAATTACGCCAAAGTGAAAAAACTGGCTGAACAGATCAAAGACGCCCTTCACCTCAAGAGTAAAAATCTGGCCGGATATCCTATACAGCTGGTTGTCATGGAGAACCGGCAGGACGGCTATGTGGAACAGGCCGGTCTTTTCCGGCAGATGATGGAGTTTGTTGTCTATCACTAGGAGGCAAATCATGGCTACAGGCAAGACCATTGCCGTCATAGGGGCAGGTACCGTCCTGTCGTTTGAAGACCCCGCCAGTTCCGGCACGTTCAAGGAGCTGACGGAAGCCCGCAGCATAGGGGCGCTGGGCGAGCAGGGAGAGTTCGTGGAGACCACTCCCATCGCCGCCCTGACCCGTACCTACATTCCGGGGCTGAAGACCCCGCCGGATAAGGAGATTACCGGCAATGACGTACCCGGAGACGTTACCCAGGAGGCCTTCCTGAAACTGGCCAAGGACATGGGTACGGTCAACATGAAGGTCACTTTCGGCAACGGCCGCGCCGGCACCTTTGCGATGGCGCTGTCCGGCTGGCAGATGAACGACCCCCAGAGCGGTGAGTCCCTGCAGTGGACGGTGTACGGCAAGCAGTCCGGGGACGTCACATGGACACTGTCGAAGGTGGCATAACGAATGAATGCTGACGACCTGTTTGATTGCCCGCCCCTGGGCAAGGAAACCCTGACACTGGCAAGCGGACATGAGGTGACCGTTTATGAGCTGCCCATCGGTGCCATGACGGACATCCAGTCCTATGCGGAAGACCAGGGGGACACCCGCGCCATCGTCCGTGTGGTGGCCCAGTCCCTGCTGGGACGCAAGCCCAGTGACGGGGAGATGGAGAAGGTGGAGCAGACCTTCGGTGTGACCCAGGTCATGAAGATTTACCACTGCGCCCTCAAGCTGTCACGGGTGGACGGAGGAGGCGTCGATGAGGAAAAAAAAGGCTGACCGCCTGCCCCTGGGAACGGTTCCTGTTCGACCTTGCCCTGAAACTCCACCTGCCGGTGTCCTGCCTGAAGCGGCTGCCGTGCAGCGAGCTGACAGGATGGCTGGCGTATTTTTCCCTGCAGGACGGGCAGGCGGCGGAGCTGTCTCCTGACCACCAGTATGCACAGATGAGGCGCGTCATTGGCTAGGAATATTACCATTGCGGGCGTCGTGGTAGACCTCAAGGCAGAGTCTGCCCAGTACGTCCGTGAGCTGAAAAAGACCAACCGCCTGAGCCGTAAATGGTCGAAGGACGTGTCCCGGTCTTTCGACAGGGCCAAGAGGAATTTCGCCGGGGCGGCGGCAGGCATCCTGTCGGCATCCGCCCTGGTTGCCGGGTTCCGTGGCGCCACCCGTACCGCCAGGGAGATGGAGAACATGGCGAGGCTGGCGCAGATGTCCGTGGAGGACTTCCAGGCGGCCGCCTTTGCCGCTGACCGGTTCGGGGTGTCTGCCGAGAAACTGGGGGACATGACCAAGGACGTCAACGAGAAGCTGGGCGAGTTCATTGATACCGGCGGGGGCGGGTTTAAGGATTTCTTTGATCAGGTAGCCCCGAAAGTGGGTCTGACGGCGGAGGAACTGCAGCACCTGTCCGGGCCGGAAGTGCTGCTGAGAATGAAGAAGGCGATGGACGACGCCAACGTACCCCTGAAGCAGCAGTCCTTCTATCTGGAAGCCGTGGCCAACGATGCCACCCTGCTGATCCCGATGCTGGAAAACGGCGGGGAGGCTTACCGCACACTGACGGAGGAAGCCCGGCAGGCCAATATTGTCCTGAGCCAGACTGACCTGACGGCCATCCGTGAGTCGGACAAGATATTGTCCACCTTCGGCAAGCGGATTTCTACGAGTTTTGCCAAAGGGGTGGCCGGTGCTGCCACGCAGATAAAGTGGCTGGCAGAAGTCACCGGTTCTTTGATGGAATCCATCGGTGCCCTGTATGACGCCCGGAATGACATTCCCCATACGCTGGACGGCATCATTGAGAAGGAAGCGCAGCTGAATGAGCAGCTGCAGGATGTCAGGAAAAGTCTGGAGTTGCTGGAAGGCAACGGTTCCGCTTATAACGGCCGCTCAAGGCTGGCAGCCCTGAATGCCCAGGCCAGAACACTGACTACGCAGATAGAGCAGCTGAGGAACCGCAGGGCAGAACTGAATCTTGATGTGAATATAACGGGACAGCCTGAACTTCCGGATTTCAATGAAGGTGGGGAAGTCCGGGACAGTCCTGCCCCCGTCGTCAAAAAGGCCAGGAAAGAGGCCGAAGCAATCCAGGCGGCCAACCAGAAAATCTTCGATTCCCTGACCCGCAGCCTGGAGAGCGCAAAGGAACACATCAACAAGGTCTACCGGGAACAGGTGGACCAGATCGGGCAGTTGAACCTGACGGCCGTACAGCTGGAGAAGACCAAGTATACCTCGATGGAGGAGCTGAGAAAGGACTACCTTGATCGGGCAAAGGCAGACCGGGACCAGTCACTGGAAGACCTGAAGGATACGGCGGAACAGGAAAAGACCGGCACTATCGACAGGATGGGCAAGGTCATCGGGACGCAGGGGGACGAGCTGAAACAGGCAGCCACGGGCTGGGCGAACGGCTTTTCCTCGGCCATGACGGACATGGCACTGAAAGGGGAGATGGACTTCGGGCGGATGGCTGAAAGTATCGTGCAAGACCTGATACGGATCGCCATCCAGTCAAAAATCACTCATTCCCTCCTGTCGGCAATGGGCATCAGTACGCCGGGCGGTGAAACGGCCCCGGCTGCATCACCGCCCAAGGGCCATGCCACCGGGGGCGCCGTCTCGATGGGTACCACCTACCTCGTGGGGGAGAAGGGAGCGGAACTGTTCACCCCTAACAGCAGCGGCACCATCATTCCCAATGACCGGATGGGCGGCAATACCACGGTCAACATCTACAACCAGTCAGGGGCACAGGTGGAGACCAACCGCCGGCCCACTCCCCAGGGGGACGTCATCGAGGTCATGCTGAAGCGGGTGGAGGGCCGGATGAATGAGCAGATCAGCCGGGGGCAGGGCATCGCCCGTACCCTTGAGGGCCAGTATTCCCTGACCCGCCGGAGCTTCTGATGGCTTATTGGCCTTCCGTGCTGCCGGACCCAAGGACCGGGGCTTCCTTCGAGACGGCACAGGGACGGCTGTCCAGCGGTGGCGATGCGGCTCCCCGTGAACGGGTCATCGACCCGAACTACCGGGTGTCGGTATCCCTGTCCTGGGTCATGACGGAGCGCCAGTTCCGTGTGTTCGAGGCATGGATGCGCTGGCACCTGAACGACGGCATCGGCCGGTTCCGTGTCCGCTGGGACGGCAGGGACGGACTGGCCCGGCTCACCGGTGAGGTGTCCTGCGTGATGGCGGGTATCCACTGGGAGGTAGGTGCCGGGGCGGAGATCGACTATGCCTGACTTTCCCGATATTCCCGTATGCCGTGACGGCTACGGGCGCAACCTGTCCGCCCAGCCCGCCCCCGTGACCTTTGACGCTTATGCCCGGTACCGCAGGCGGATCCGGAGAAGGGGATGCACGGACACGGTGAAATGGTTGTGCAGGCGTGACGGGTGTGAGCTTATCGAGCAGTTCTACCGGCGGCAGGGGACGGACTGGTTCACGCTGCCCCTGCCTTCTCACACCGGCATGGTGTCCACTGTTGTCCGGTTTGACGGGCAGCTTTCCGTGACCCCGTTGGCGGGTGTCTACGAGGTGAAAGCCTCCCTGTACGTACCCGACCCGCCGGTGATGAGTGCCGCCACCCTGAAGGACATCCTGACTGCTTCCGAGATGGAAGGAGATTTTATGGATGACTTTCATGAATTTCTCCATAAACAGTGGCCAGAATTAATGGCAGGTGGACATGGCTGACGAAAGTATTGCTGAAAAACTGGATCAACTGGAAAAGGATATCAGCCTGACCCATGACATCGTCCACGGTGATGACCGGACCTCCGTCAGTACGGAAAACGGACTGGTGCCCAGTCATGCCAAGGCGGCAAGAGACGGGGAACAGGCCATTATACGGAAACTTCAGCCAACGGTGGAGGACATCAACGGACATGCCGACTATGTCAGCAGGCAGGTGAAGGAAGCCGATACGATCAGGGAAGCGATTGCCGTATCCGAGAAAAGCTGTTCACAGTATGCGGAGGAAGCCAGAAAGGGGGCTGAGGACGCAAAAAACATCAAGGAAATACCGGTTCAGAACGGGAAAACAGGCCGATTCCTGTCCACTGACGGGCATTCCGTTTCATGGCAGCCGGTGCCCGATGAGCTGCCAAGCCAGCAGGATCATGCCGGGAAGGTGCTGGGGACGGATGGTGCAACCTTACAGTGGCAATACCCGAAAGAGACGCCCAATGAGCTGCCTGACAAGACAGGGAAAGGAGGACGGTGGCTGAAGACGGACGGCAGTGCCGTGTCCTGGCAGTCACTGCCGGAACCGCCGCCACCGTTGCCGGAGCAGGATGGGCAGGCCGGAAAGGTTCTTGGTACGGATGGCAGTCAGGCTGTCTGGCAGTCGCCGAAGGAAATACCTGAGGAGCTTCCGCCCCAGTCAGGGCAGGGAGGCAAGTGGCTGAAGACGGACGGAAATCATCCCCAATGGCAACAATTACCCGATCCACCGGAGCCTTTACCGGAACAAAATAACAACGGCGGGAAATTCCTGTCTACCAACGGAAGCCAAGCCCAATGGCAGAAGATTCATGATCTACTTCCGCCACTGCCGGATCAGGACGGCCATGACAATAAAGTATTAATGACCGACGGCACCACGTCGATATGGAGGGATGTGTCTGCCATCGTAGCAATTCCCGTGGGAGTCGTCATTCTTTTCTATAATTCAGGAACGCTCCCGGATAAATGGCTGGAATGTAACGGGCAGAGTTTTAATGCTGTCTTGTATCCGAAACTGTCCAAACTGTTGGGTAAAAACACCGTACCGAACTTTAGGGAGGTAGAAAACCAGAGGTATATCATCAAGGCCGATGACAGCCCGAACATTGAAGTGGATGAACCCACCAGAGTCACGGCAGACACAATAGCCGCCAAGGTTCAGGCCATTAATCATGAAGTGCTGGATTTTGGGACGGTGAGTAAAAATTCCCGTTATGTAAAAGATAATCCCTTTGGTGAAAGCCCTGTCTTGTTGTTTGTAGAAGTCGTTAAGTATTCTGTGAGAACTTGGTTTTCTCCTGGGTGGTACGTAAATAACTACTCCAGAACTGGAGAATCTTATGGAGTCCGTGCGGGAAGATATGACAATAACACCATAGTTATTCAAACAGGAACGGCAGGAGTGACATCAAGCCTTGAAACAATGACGGGAGCTTCAGCGGATCAGGGAACCCTAAGTTCTGCCGGTTGCCGTGTCCACGTCTGGCAGGTAGGAGTGTGATATGGCGGTTTACGGAAAAGCAGGGACAGAAGAACAGATCATCGACAATACAAACCATCCGCAATGCCCTGACGGTTACATTCCCATGCAGT
>NSIT01000010.1_pt1 | contig 37802 bp, 28 predicted proteins | sample 1450681 | NCBI WGS metagenome assembly NSIT01 (sample SAMN07455404, study PRJNA386592) | invertebrate metagenome | isolation source: Endozoicomonas-like sequences binned from scallop gill tissue | host: Pecten maximus | place: United Kingdom: Lyme Bay MPA | collected 2013-06-01
TATGAAGGCACTGAAACAAAAGGTAAAAACCATCACTTTCGATAACGGTCTTGAATTTGCCGAGCATGAGACGATTGCGAAAGGGCTGGAAGCTTATATTTATTTTGCTCATCCCTATGCCTCTTGGGAAAGAGGGATTAATGAAAATACCAATGGCCTGATTCGACAATATTTACCTAAAGGAACTGATTTTAACGAGGTGACAGACGAGCAAATAAAAATAATCATGACTCGGCTTAATAACCGTCCACGAAAAACGAGAGGTTGCCGGTCACCGAATGAATTATTTATGGGGCAGCGAATGGACTTACTCGCTGCGTAATGAAATTGCAGTTATTACTTGAAACTGCGATTATTTAGAACAGCTGGAATAGGATTATTTATTTTAACATAGTAAAGTGTTTCATAAAAATATCGAGAGCTTTGGCTGAATGGGTAATGGAGATCATGGATACAAAATCGATATCTTCTAATCGTTTAATATTATAGGGCGCCAGGTTTCCGGAAACTTGGTAATGAATTAAACACGTTGATAGTACATTCTTGATATAAACTCACCGATGGATTTATCGTGAATTTCCGCTGATCTGGAGAAGCAAATGCTCTTCCGGTTTAACCGCTTTAACCGCTTTAACCGCTTTAACCGCTTTAACCGCTTTAACCGCTTTAACCGCTTTAACCGCTTTAACCGCTTTAACCGCTTTAACCGCTTTAAGCGCGAGGGCAATGTCAGGTTATTTCGTTCTATTCTTTGGGTAAACAGCTTGCTGATCACATGTTTGTTATTGGGAAGCTTTGATTGGATTGATAAGGCTTCCATTGATCTGTGCAGTAATAACAGAAAGGGTAGGCCCTAAGCCGCTTCAGTAACTTATTTAGTGTCGTTTTTGACCGGCGTCCAAAGGCATGGGCAATGACTCGCTTAAACCGGGGTTCCCATGCAGAGAACAGCCATCGCTGATTTTTCTTGTTGCCCTCATACAACCACTGTTCATCCACTTCACAGAGTATCTTTACTTTAGCCTGATGAAAGGGCATCGTTGTTATCGTGGGCGGGGAGAGTTTTTTAAGTGGCTAATAACTGTGGTTGGACTGATTTTCAGGACTCGGCCAATATCCCGGACACTGGAACCATTCATCGTTATATCAATAATGCGTTGGTGCATACCGGGTTGATTGGCGTTGTAGCAATACTCAAGCGGCTGCAATGGCGGCAGAAATAGCGTTGCAACCCACTGGGTGCTTTCCCGTTCTTGACGACACTTTTCGTTAAACAACAATGAGTACAAGCAACCGCTATGACAGCCCTATATCACTCAAAAAAAGTGAGAAATATATCAAATCAACACGTTTGAATCACCACTCTATCTATTGTCCAATTTTTGGAGACCATTTTATGAATCCTGTATGACAAAAATAAAAAAAGAATACATGAATAATAAACCAGAAACTGTTTTGGTTGTGAATAACCGTATTATAGTTGCTCGTTTTATGGATAATACATAGCTGCCGTGAAATACAAGCCATAAAAAATGACAAAATTACTCTTTTAAAAGTGTATAAAGCCTTTTGCCTATATCTTTGGCATCACAGGTGAATGAAAGCATACCTGTGCTGGTTATTGTCTGTATTTTACCGTTATTGAGCAAGGTAAACCCAAAAAGTCTGGGTTTGTCTTTTATTTGATCTGGAACTACTCGTACAGTTATGCTTTTTTCATCTTTAAGGCTTTGATTGATTTCCCGGGTCATACCATCTACATAATCAATCTGTTCAAATTGACGATCCCATCTCCTTTTAGCTCTTAAGTAAGGTTGGTACTCTTCCGTATAATTGGGTTTGCTATCTTGAAGAGGATTCATAGCTATCAGGCAAGCTGAACTTTCAATAGTATGAAGCATAGGGTGTTTATCACAATACATGGGTTTTGCCCAACAAGGAAAAGATGCTTCATTTTGTTTCATGTCATGGTTGTATTGATCTATTAACTCCATATTTATTTCAAGTACCTTGCTTATACACATACCATAGATCATTATGTGATCTTCTGGAGAGACAGCTTGTGCCTCAGGCTTACAATGCTGAAACCAGAGATGAGCAAAGAACAGAGACATTAACCAGCCCCTGATATCGTCTTGATACATTGCCGTTAATGGTGCCGCCAAGCTGATGGTTTGGGTCAGTAAATCTTTATGAACAAGCAAAGGTATTATGTTGGGTATGCCCTTTTTCGTTACAGCATCGCGATCTGTGGTGATTGTTTTGATTATTTTTTCCGCAAGTTGCAGGGCTTGATCTGTAGGAGCGGCGAGTTTTTCCTCTGTTCTTTCAAAGTGGGTAGCTAATTGTTCTTGCAGAGAGGTCAGATCTTTTAATTTGTTTTCTTTATATTTTTCACTCATGTATTTGGGATCGTTCATCTCCGATAGATTGTTTTTATGTCTTTCAAGGCCTGTATCAACGTGCGCTTTTAAGCAGGTCACCAACGGTTTTAGTGCTTTTTCTCCCTCTACATACTCTTCACTTTCAGGACAAAAGTATACGTGGGGATTCTGTTCACAGGTGCAGGTGGCTTTTGCTGAGTGATTGAGGGCAGCCACCAAAAAGAGGCCTATAATAAGCAAGGGGATCTTCAATTGGTATCGTTGTAAAAATAACATAAATACACGCTTTTTTATCGTAGTGGATGATTAGTATAGATACCAGTTGGTTGGATGGTCGTACATATATGGTATAAAGATGTTCTGGTAGTTGTTTAAAAACAGGTTAATTCACTGTTTGTTGATATGAATCATGCGTATTTTTGTCAACTATCCCTTATTCTTTTGAACTGAATCCATTTAAATCACCTAAAACTGTGAGTAAACAGCCTATATCTGGCGCGTGCTGCTTTCATAATAATCAGCCGATAGCAAGTGTCGCCCTAACGAACTTCCTATCTTCTCCTGAGTAATGTTCCGACAACGTGGACAGTCAGTCATTTTCAGTACAGAGAATTATTACAGTAAACAACAAAGGATAATTCTTATGATAAAAAACTGGTATCAACTTTCCCTTACTGCCAAAGTCCTTATCGGAATGATGGTAGGTTTATTAATCGGGCTGCTTTCCCGCAGCTTATTTGCGGGCTATCCATTGCTGGAAGATTATCTGATTGATGGTTTGTTCCACATGGTGGGGCAAATCTTCCTGACCATGCTTAAAATGATTGTTGTTCCGCTGGTTTTTACATCCATTGTTTGCGGAACCTGCTCTCTTAAAGATATTACGGTTTTGGGACGTTTGGGGGGGATGACTCTGGCACTTTACTTGTTAACAACAGCCATTGCGATTTCTCTGGCAATGTCTTTGGCACTGCTGGTAGGCCCCGGAAAGGGTGCTAATCTGGAAAGTGCTGCCAGTTTTGTTGCCAGCGAAGCTCCGTCACTGGTAGATGTATTCATTGGTATGTTTCCCAGCAATCCCATAGAAGCTATGGCCTCTGGCAATACCTTGCAGATTATTGTCTTTTCTATTTTATTCGGTATAGCAATTGCTACTGCTGGTGAGCCTGCCAAGCCACTGGTCAAATTGTTTACTGCCTTAAACGAAGCCATGCTGAAGCTGGTGACTCTGATTATGAATCTGGCACCTTATGGCATTATGGGGCTCATGGGAGAGCTGTTTTATCGGATTGACTTGGGCGCAATATTCAGTCTGGTAGAGTATTTCTTTGTGGTATTAGGCGTGCTGATTCTTCAGCTGCTTGTCACTTATTGTGGACTTTTGAGACTGTTGGGTGGGTTAAACCCACGTATTTTTTTAAAAAAAATGCGTGACGCTTTTATGTTCGCGTTTACTACTGCATCCAGTAATGCCACCATTCCAGTTACCCTGGAAACCGTCACCCGTCGTATGGGAGTTTGTAATCAGGTAGCCTCTTTTACCATTCCCCTTGGCAGCACCATCAATATGGATGGCACGGCTATTATGCAGGGAGTTGCAACGGTATTTATTGCTGAGGCGTTCGGCATTGATCTGGCGTTTCATGATTATATGATGGTTATTGTGACGGCAACGCTGGCATCCATTGGTACGGCAGGCGTGCCAGGTGTCGGATTGGTAATGCTGGCAATGGTACTTCAGCAGGTAGGGCTTCCACTGGAAGGCATCGCCTTGATCATGGGTGTTGATCGTTTACTGGATATGGTGCGCACGGCAGTGAATATTACCGGAGACAGCGCCGTAACCTGTATTGTTGCGAAATCTCAGGGAGGGCTGGATACGGATGTTTATAATGATATCCATGCCGGGGAAAACGATGAGCACATTGATTTTCATAAAATCAATAAAGATGAACAGCAAGATCCTGTTCTTCATAGCTGAATAATATCGGGATAATAAAAAAATCCTCTGATAGAGATTGACCAGAGGATTTTTTTTATGGATCAATAACCGGTGTTATCGCCCCATTTTTTTGCGGATTGCATTCAGCGTACGTAGCTGGGCGGCTGCTTCTGCCAGTTGAGTAGCTGCACGGGAATAGTCAAACTGACCACTTTTGTTTTCCAGTGCTTTTTCTGCTTCCCGCTTGGCTTGCTGGGCTGCGGCTTCGTCCATGTCGTCAGCACGTAAAGCCATATCTGCCAGAACCTTAACCTGTTTTGGCTGGATTTCCAGAAATCCTCCGGAAATATAGAAAACTTCCAGTTCGCCGTTTTCCATTTCCAGGCCAATAGGGCCCGGTTTCAATTGTGTCAGCAAGGGAATATGCCCGGGAGTAATTCCCAGATCCCCTTCGGTTGCGGACGCCACGATGGACGTAACCGTTCCAGAGAAGATTTCCTCTTCGGCGCTGACAATGTCGCAATGTACCGTTGCCATCGTTTGTTTTCCTCCATCGGGAGAATGCCGGCAGGAAAAATCCGACAGGACTTTTCCTGCAATGCTTTACTGACGTTTTTTACACTGTCATTAAAGTTTTTTGGCTTGTTCTACCGCTTCTTCAATGGTGCCGACCATATAGAATGCCTGTTCCGGAAGGTCATCGTATTTGCCCTCCAGAATGCCTTTGAACGCACGAATAGTGTCTTTTAATGGCACATACTTGCCGGCAGAACCGGTAAACACTTCTGCGACAAAGAAAGGCTGAGACAGGAACCGTTCAATCTTACGGGCTCGGGAAACGGTCAGTTTGTCTTCTTCCGACAATTCATCCATACCCAGAATAGCAATAATGTCTTTCAGCTCTTTATAGCGCTGCAATACGATTTGCACACCACGGGCGACATCATAATGCTCCTGCCCGATGACGAGAGGATCCAACTGACGTGATGTAGAGTCCAGAGGGTCAATCGCCGGGTAGATACCTTTAGCAGCGATATCACGGCTTAGTACGACGGTCGCATCAAGGTGAGAGAAGGTCGTTGCCGGAGACGGGTCAGTCAAGTCATCCGCAGGGACGTAAACCGCCTGCACGGAAGTAATGGAGCCTTTTTTGGTAGAGGTGATCCTTTCCTGAAAAGTCCCCATTTCTTCTGCCAGCGTAGGTTGATAACCTACGGCTGAAGGCATCCTGCCCAGCAGGGCGGAAACTTCGGTCCCGGCCAGTGTGTAACGATAGATGTTATCGATAAACAACAGCACGTCACGACCGTCATCACGGAATTTTTCTGCCATGGTCAGACCTGTCTGGGCAACACGGAGCCGGTTTCCTGGCGGCTCATTCATCTGGCCATATACCAGGGACACTTTGTCGATAACATTGGAATCCGTCATTTCGTGATAAAAGTCGTTACCCTCACGGGTACGCTCACCCACACCGGCAAACACGGAATAACCGGAGTGTTCATGGGCAATGTTTCGAATCAACTCCATCATGTTGACCGTTTTACCCACACCGGCACCACCGAACAATCCGACTTTACCGCCTTTGGCAAACGGGGCAATCAGGTCGATGACCTTGATGCCGGTTTCCAACAGGTCGTTAGAAGCAGACAGTTCTTCATAGGCCGGTGGTTTACGGTGTATAGAGGCTTGCTCTTCAGCATCTATCGGGCCTTTTTCATCCACCGGTTCTCCCAGAACGTTCATGATCCGTCCCAGAGTTTTTTCACCCACCGGCACTTCAATGGGGTGACCGCTGTTGGTCACTTCTATGCCCCGGGCAATACCTTCTGTGGCACCCATGGCAATGGAACGGACAACTCCGTCACTGAGCTGTTGCTGCACTTCCAGAACCAGTTCATGGCCTTTCACCTGCAGTGCGTCATAAATATTGGGCACACTGTCACGGGGAAATTCCACGTCAATGACGGCGCCGATAATTTGTACGATACGACCGCTACTCATAGTCCTCTCACCTTAACGTTTTTCATCAGCTGCGCTGCTGTTTTTCCAAGCTGCCTTGTAACGAGTAACCAACAGCGCTATACCGCCGCTGCGCCACTGACAATCTCTGACAATTCCTGGGTAATTGCTGACTGACGAGCCTTGTTATAAACCAACTCCAGATCGCCGATAAGACCGTCCGCATTATCGGTAGCGCTTTTCATGGCTACCATTCGGGCTGCCTGTTCACAGGCATTATTTTCAACAACTGCCTGAAATACCTGAGACTCGATATAACGTACCAATAATCCATCCAGCAATTCTTTAGCATCTGGCTCATAGAGATAATCCCAGGGCTTTCTCAAGGATTCGTCTTCTTCATCCGGAACTAACGGAACCAATTGACTGACTTCTGGCTGCTGAACCATTGTGTTAACAAATAGGTTATGGGCAATCATCAGTTGGTCGATATCGCCGGAATAATAGCTGTCCAGCATTACCTTTACGCCCCCGATCAGGTCACCGACATTGATGGTGTCCCCCATTTGGGTCATGGCAGCCTTGACGTTGCCGCCCAGATGCCTGAAGAAAGAGACGGCTTTCGTGCCAATCAATGCCAGATCGATTTTTATCCCCTGATCTTCCAGTGTCTTCATGTCAGCTACGGCCTGACGGAACAGGTTGGTGTTCAGTCCGCCGCAGAGACCACGGTCACTGGAAACAATGATAAAACCGACCCGCTTGACGTCACGGGGCGTCATAAAGGGATGTTTATATTCTGCATTGGCCAGTGCCACATGGCCGACTACCTGACGGATGCGCTCTGCGTAAGGACGACTGGTTTGCATCCGGTCCTGGGCTTTGCGCATTTTACTGGCTGCCACCATCTGCATGGCGCTGGTAATTTTTTGTGTACTTTTGATGGACGCAATTTGCGTCCTGATTTCTTTTGCACCTGCCATAAAAATTCCCCGATTACTTTTCCGACCCGTAAAAATCGGGCCGGACAGTAACCCTGTGCATTACCAGGTCTGGCTGGACTTAAAGGCGTCAAGCAGGGACTTCAGCTCGGCTTCGATGTCGCCATTGTAGTCGCCGCTCTCATCAATGCGTGCCATCAGCTCACTGTACTGGGCGTTGGCAAAACTCAGCAATGAGGATTCGAAATCCAGTACTTTCTTGATATTGACGTCTTCCAGATAGCCTTTATCCACCGCGAACAGAACAACCGCCATTTGTGCGACAGACAACGGTGCGTACTGCTTCTGTTTCATCAATTCCGTAACTCGGACGCCGTGTTCCAGCTGCTTACGGGTGGTTTCATCCAGATCAGAGGCAAACTGGGCAAAAGCCTGTAGTTCGCGGTATTGTGCCAGTGCCAGACGAATCCCTCCGCCCAGTTTCTTGATGATCTTGGTTTGGGCAGCACCCCCTACACGGGATACGGAAATACCAGCGTTCATTGCAGGACGGATGCCTGAGTTGAACAAATCCGTTTCCAGGAAGATCTGGCCATCGGTGATGGAAATAACGTTGGTCGGCACGAAGGCAGATACGTCACCCGCTTGAGTCTCAATGATCGGCAATGCCGTCAGGGAACCCGTTTTACCTTTTACCCGTCCGCCGGTGATCTCTTCAACGTAGTTGGGGTTGACACGGGCAGCCCGTTCCAGCAAACGGGAGTGCAGGTAGAACACATCACCAGGGTAAGCTTCACGACCCGGCGGACGACGCAGTAACAGAGAAATCTGGCGATATGCCCATGCCTGTTTGGTCAGATCATCGTAAACAATCAGGGCGTCTTCACCGTTGTCGCGGAAGTATTCTCCCATGGTACAGCCGGCGAACGGTGCCAGATACTGCATAGCAGCAGGATCAGCGGCCCCGGCGGCAATAACAATGGTATGCTCCATGGCACCGTGTTCTTCCAGTTTGCGAACTACGTTGGCAACGGAAGACTGCTTCTGGCCGATGGCTACATAGATACACTTAACGCCTGTGCCTTTCTGGTTGATGATGGCATCCACAGCCAGAGCGGTTTTTCCGGTCTGTCGGTCACCGATGACCAGCTCGCGCTGACCCCGTCCGATAGGCACCATGGAATCGACGGATTTATAACCGGTTTGTACCGGCTGGTCGACAGATTGCCGTGCGATAACGCCCGGGGCAATTTTTTCGATGGGTGAAGTTTTTTGGGTATTGACGGGGCCTTTCCCGTCAATGGGATTACCCAAAGCATCCACTACACGGCCAAATAATTCAGGGCCTACCGGAACTTCAAGAATACGTCCGGTACATTCGACTGTCTGGCCTTCCGCCAGATGTTCGTAGTCGCCTAATACGGTAGCCCCCACGGAGTCTCTCTCCAGGTTCAGGGCCATACCATAAACATTACCGGGGAATTTAACCATTTCCCCATACATGACATCAGCAAGCCCATGAATACGTACGATACCATCAGCAACGCTGACGATAGTACCTTCATTTCGGGCTTCACTGGACACATCAAGTTGCTCTATCCGGCTCTTGATGATGTCGCTGATCTCCGAAGGATTCAGTTGCTGCATCACTTACCTGCCTAAACGTCGTAACTCAGGAAACCATGGCGCTGGCCAGCTTTGTCAGCCGGGCCTTTACGCTTCCGTCTATCACCAGATCGCCAGCCTTTATGATGAGTCCGCCTATCAGGCTTTTATCAATTTGAGGCTTAAGCGTTACCCGGCATCCCAGGCGAGCTTCCATTTTTATGATTAATTGTTGTTGCTGTGAATCTGTCAGGGCAAAGGCAGAAATGACATCCACTTCCTGGGTCTTTTCTTCCCGTGCTTTCATTTCTTTGAACAGGCCATAGATTTCAGGCATGACGGAATAACGATGATGTTCAGACAACATCCGAACAAAGTTTTCCATATCCTGATTCAGTAACCCTTTGGCCAGAGAAATAAACAGATCGGCCTGTTGCTGTACTGTCATAACCGGATTATCCAGCGCTTGCGCTACTCTGGATTGCCCGACAAACTTTACGCAGGTTAACAGCATGGTTTCCCATTCGCCCAGAGCGTCTGCGTTCTTTGCGTATTCAAACGCAGCGCGGGCATAGGGTCGGGCACAGGTGGTTAATTCCATTGCTGCTCTCCTTACAGTCCGGCAGCCAAGTCATCAACCAGCTTGCTGTTGGCCGCTTCATCCAGGTTTTGTCCCAGAATTCGTTCGGCACCACAAACCGCCAGAGTCGCTACCTGAGCACGCAAAGCTTCCCGTGCCCGGTTGCTTTCCTGCTCAATTTCAGCCATAGCCGCTTGCTTGATACGCTGGCCTTCTTCCTGAGCCTGCGTTTTGGCTTCATCGACAATTTGTACAGAGCGTTTATTAGCCTGTTCAATAATGTCCTGTGCCTGTTCACGGGCTTCCCGCAAAGCAGCTCTGGTCTGTTCGTTAGCTGATTCAAGCTTCTGATTAGCTTGTTCTGCTGCGGCCAATCCGTCAGCAATCTGTTTTTGCCTGTCGTTCAATGCTTTTGTCAGTGGTGGCCAGATGTATTTCATGCAGAACCACACAAAAAAAGCGAACGCAATGCACTGACCAATGATGGTTGCATTGATATTCACGTCATCACCTCCCGTTCCGTTATTCCGGCTTTCAGGCTGGCATAATAATGGCAGCCCGAAAATAAAAGCCGCAGACCTGCTTAGTTAATGAGGCCGAGGAAGGGGTTGGCGAAGGTAAAGAATAATGCCATGGCAACAGCGATCATTGGGATAGCGTCAAGCAAACCGGCCACAATGAACATTTTTGTTTGCAGGATGGAGGCCACTTCCGGCTGACGAGCTACGCCTTCCAGAAATTTCCCACCCAAAAGTGCAAAACCCAGGCCAGTGGACAATGCTGCAATGCTCAGCATAACCGCAATACCAATTACACTTAAACCTACGACGAACTCCATAATTACCTCTCCTAGTGCCTTACTTGTTGATGAAGAGCCTTGGTGAGCAAGCTGCCATGATATAAACAATAGTCGTTTATTTTGACAGCTGTGCCAGTTACAGGTTGTATCTCTATCAGTGTTCTTCAACAGCTGCGTTCAGATAAACGACGCTGAGCACCATAAAGATATAAGCCTGTAAAGTTATGACCAGAATATGTAGCAGTGCCCAGCCGAAATGCAAAGGTAACTGATAATATCCGACCATAGCGATAAGAATAAAGATCAACTCACCGGCGTACATGTTTCCGAACAGTCGCAACCCGAGCGAAAGCGGCTTTGCCAGAAGGTCAACCATTTCTAATAGGAAGTTAACAGGAATCAGGACAATTTTTGCAAAGATATTGTCGCTGGCAAAAGGCTTTTGGGTAACATCTTTCAGAAAACCGGAAACGCCCTTGACTTTGAACCAATAAAAAAGCACAAGAAAGAAAACGCTGAGGGACATACCCATGGTGACATTGGGGTCTGTGCTGGGAACTACCCGCATATGGGGAATGCCCGACAAAGTCGCAATACCGGGAATCCAGTCTACCGGCACAAGATCCATCAGATTCATCAGCAGAATCCAGACAAAAATCGTCAGTGCCAGAGGAGCGATCAAACGGGATTTTCCATGAAAAGAATCATTAACATTGCTTTGGACAAACTCAACAATGGTTTCAATAAAATTCTGTAGTTTACCGGGCGTGCCGCTGGTAGCTTTGCGGGCAGCAAGGCGGAACAGGATAATAAACACCAGTCCCAGTGCAATGGACCAGAACATGGTATCCACATTGATCGACCAGAACCCCATCGTTTTTGCTTCTGCTGCACCTTGAGCAAAAGTCCATGTAGGATCGACTAAAACCGATCCGTCAGCCCGTTCAAAACCTGCCGGCAACTGACCATAAGTCAGGTTTTGCAGGTGATGCAAGATATATTCGGACGACGTTAAATTTTCACCAGCCATAACTCTTCCTGTATACCATTATGTCTTGATCAGTAAAGGTGTAAACCACTGTACACTCTGAACCATAATGTAGGCACCCAGTAACGCTAACGGTTCAATGGGTTTTACCTGCGTAAATACCAGCATGAACATAGCGATAGTCAGGACGAATTTACCGGCTTCACCTTGATAAAAAGAAGCTGTGATCTGTCTGGCAGCCCTGGCACCGCGATAATAAAATGCTTTCCAGATAAAATAAGTATGGGGAACACAGGCACATAACCCACCGAGGCAAACAGAAACCGTCCATATTTTTCCAACAGGAGCAGCGATTAATGCTAATACAGCAATTATTATGGCCTGAGTAACAACAACCCTATAAACAGCAGGTCTGCGAAGATAGGGATATTCTTTGCTGACGGATCTGGCATGTCTCTGCCAGGGCGAAAGCAATTTGTATTTCCAGATACTTGAGTCAGACATGATGACTACCTGTTACAAAAAGCCGTTAGAAAAAATGCTTTTGTAAAAGAGATCAGGACTATAGCTCTTGACACTTTTCTGATTTCTCCCGGTAGTTAAGTCTGCTTTTTCTGTTAAATTATTTATACATTGTTAATGTTCAGTGAATCGCGTTCTGATGCTTCATTATCTCATTGGCCTAAATAACTTGTGGGCCGTTGATTTTGCTGAACTGCATAAGATAATAACAAATTGAGGATTAAAGATACTTGATCCAAGTACAATAAACAATACTAAAGCGAACCCATATCGTTGATAGAAATAAGACTCGTAAAAAAAATACTATATACCGTGTTATCAGAACAACAATTAAGCAGTCTGTATTTAGTATGCAGGACATGTGCTGTATACGAAACAAACCGGATAATGACGGAGTTGATCTCAATTGTCTAAGTATTATCCGGCGCGAATTAAGCGTGCCTGAAAATTATTGAACCGGGAACTGTAAAATAAAATTAAACAAACGGTTGAGTATACAGCTGCGATATTTTTGTTTATGAACCAACAGATAGAAATGGCGCTGCAATTTGAGGTCGCGGACAAAAATACGGCCCATGTTGCCTTTTTTAATGGATCGCTTAACGGACAGGGCTGAAATACAGGTTAATCCCTGTCCTTCGGTGACGGCCTCTTTTATGGCTTCTGAACGGTTCAGTACCATTTTGATGGCCGGCTGACCAATACCCGGAGCCACGATCTCATCAAACAACGCCCGTGTTCCGGAACCGCTTTCCCGTAATATCCAATGTTCCTGTGCTAAATCGGACAGGTTGACACGTTGGTTTGCTAAAGGGTGGTTAGGAGGGCACACTATCACCAGTTCGTCACTGCTCCATGGGGTGGCTTCAATATCCGGATGCAGACTGATTCCTTCCACAACGCCCATATCAATATCGAAATCCAGCAGGCGTCGTTCGATCTGGTGAGTGTTTTCTATGGTCATCTCAACGCGGATATCGGGGTTTTTGTCGGTAAAATTACCCAGTATATAGGGCATAAGATTATTACCGATGGTTGAGCTGGCATTGACGATCAGGAAACCGTGACGGTAACTGGCATCACCCGAAAACTGTGCTTCGATTTCTGCCGTGCGGTCCATGAGCTCACAGGCTTTGGGCAGCAGTGCCCGACCAGAGTCGTTGAGAGTAAGAGAAGATCCCTGGTGCCGATCAAACAGAGGGCCTAAATGTTTTTCCAGTTCTGATAGCGCCATACTGGCTGCAGGTTGTGAGATATGGAGTGTCTCAGCTGCAGCAGTAACACGGGCACACTGGGCGACAGCTCGGAATATTTGCAGCTGACGCAGAGTGATATGCATGGCTTGCTCCAATTGTCTAAGGGGTAAATAAGAGGTGGGCAACAGGAATCAACAACCAGACCCGCTGGCGATTATACAGAATTCAATCAACAGATGCGCCCTTTGGCTTCCGATAACAGGTTTATCAAAGATATACTATTGCGATAATACAGTGGTGACTCTCGGATGAGGAGGTATTTTATACCTGTCGTTTTTGATGAAGCCAGAAATTTGGTGTATTCACTCATAATAATTGTTGAACTTCCCAGAATATTCATGCCTGTTTTTTACCCTTTATAGCCAACCGCTATTCTCTGATTATATACGGGTACTGTGAGCAGGAATTGTTGTTTTTTGAAAAACGACGTGATTTATTAGCGGTTTTTCTTTATACTTAATAAACATAAAAACTCATCTAATCAGTTAATCTATTCGCCACGTTGTTGTTTTGTAAATGTTTTGATTTGAAAGTTTCCGCAATAATAAAATGCTTTTATAAAAAAAATTGATATTAATCAGAGATTTTTTTGATTACTTTCATTATAACGTCATAGCTAAGATAGTTACTCAAAGATAGGTTTGATTAATTTTTAGCTGATCCATGGGAACGTATTTGGGAGTTTGTCATGAAGAACCCTGTTATTAATGACTGGATTGAATTGAAAAAAAATTCACGCAATTTTGAGACGGTCTTGAATTGTAAGAATATTATTAAAAAATCCACACCATGGAATGATATGGCACTTTTCTTTCGTGAAGCCGATAAACATATTAATAAATAGCCTGATAAAATCTGAATAATTATTCGTAACGTCTTTTCATTTTTTAGCGTGCTTTATTTGTATCCTGCAGAGAATGCTTGTTCTAATAAAAAGACAATCAAAGTAACCTTGTTACGTAATAAGGTTGGATGTGAAGATATGTTAGCGCAACTGAAATGCTATTGATGCGTATTAAATAATAATACGATGGCGGGCAATGATGGCAGAGAGTCTGGCTTTTCTATCCTTGGCCTTCACTCCCTCCTGCCCGATAAAATCCTGATGATTGAATGGAATCAGTCTTTTATTCTGAATGTCCTGAGTGATTTGTTCTTTATTGTCTGATAATGCTGTTTTTTTTATTGAAGGAGAGGCAGGCACAGGAAGCTTATCATAATCTGATACCGGTACTTCATTTTGAATGGTAGAAATATCAGGTGTATGAAAATCTTCCATGATATATTTCCTATTCGGATCGTTAATAAATACTAGCCGGACCGTTAACAGTATCAGAATAGATCAGGGCGTAATAAAATGCCTTAGTAAAAAAGTCTAATACAACAGAAAAGGCCTAAGACTAAAGTATTAATTCTAACTTTTTTGCAACCTTATTCCGGAAACTGTTTCTATTTATTCGTCGGTCGTTTTGTAATTAAAGAAAATATCATTATTTCATATACTGATCTTTCAGGCGGACATAATGTCGGGCACTGTATTGAAAAAATTGTTTTTCTTTATCTGATAACGGGCGGATTTTCTTGGCCGGATTACCCAGATACAGATAACCGCTTTTCAGGGTTTTTCCGGGAGATACCAGACTGCCGGCGCCTAATAGCACATTTTCTTCAATAATGACGCCATCCATTACAATACTGCCCATTCCGATCAGGCAATGATTCCCAATGGTACAGGCATGGAGCAGCACTTTATGTCCGACGGTAACATCGTTGCCTATTATCAGAGGAATTCCTTGCGGATGCTCACCTCCTGCGTGAGTAACGTGCAGTACAGAGCCGTCCTGAATATTCGTCCGGTCTCCAACGGTTATGGTGTTCACATCACCGCGAATCGTGACCATGGGCCATACGGAACAATCATCGCCCAGAGTGACGTTGCCAATGATGACGGAAGTGGAGTCAAGGTAAGTTCGTTGACCCACCACTGGCGTTTTCCCGTTAAAGGGTCGTGAAGGATTAAGCATTGTGGCAATTTCCTTTTCTACTGTATATTTGTTCTGGAAGTACTTTGCTAGAGGTACGGTAGAGAGATTGCTCAAAAACCGACAAGCCTGCTGAAATTCTCGCCTCGGGAGTGGCATTTCAAACAGTCTTTCACGCAAAATATTTACATTAGTAATGGGCAGCGTAATATAAAACACAGCCTTAATCATAGTAGTCATGGCTGCCCGGAGAATAACAACCATGCGACTCACTATATGCACATTGCTTTTTTTCGCCGTGACGTTACACGCGGCTCCTCCCGATAAAGACGATGATGATGCCCAGCTTAAACTTGATCCGCCTAAGCCCAACCCGTTAGTGCTGGTTTATGATACGCAGCTGAGCGGGCAAACGGTATTTTGCGCGGCTACGCCACCCAGACAAAAACTAGCACTTCAGGTGGACTGCACAGGCTCGCCGGCTTGCACCAGAGAATACACGCTTGCCGGTTCGGCCGGTTCTACGGCTCCGATTATCTTGAAATTGACCGATAATCATGGGAGTAACCTTGCGCTCACTCCTGGCGTTCGCTACGAAAATTTGCCCTCTCAGGGAGCAAACTGTGGTACGGCTAATAATGCTGATGACCGTATGATCACAGTAACCGTCAATAAAACGAATATCGACTGGACAAAAGCGCCTTTTGAAAGGACATTTCAGATAACAGCGGAGAATATAGAAAAAAATAGGCTGGATACGGAAACCTTTACGGTTTTGTTCGGTGAGGAAGGCATCATTCGTATCAGCAATCTGAAAGATTTAGTCTTGAGCAAAGATAATGGCTGGCGGGCACAGAATGAGCAGGTTTGTGTTGTAAGTTCCACCCCTTTTTATAACCTGACAGCCACGTCAGCTAACGGTGGCACCTTGAGAAGTGCGGGAAACGGCATCGCTTATTCGCTGAAGTACAGGCCCCATAACGTAGCTGTGTGGGAAAGCCTCGATTTTGGGCAGCCTTCTATGGGGTTGGAGGCCAGCCGAAGTGAAAGCTGTAACGACCAGGTTTACATCGGTATTCAGGCGGAGGCTCAGGACAACGACGTGAATACGGTGCCTTCCGGACATTACAGCGATACCGTGACTGTAACCGTTGAGGCCGGTTGACCCCGCTTCCTTTAATAAGGTTCCACGGTGACGGTCAAGGTATCCGTATAGACACCGTCGTTGACCGGCAACTGATCATTCGGAATCTTAATGCCCACCGCAGCGGTCTGTCCGCCGGCGCAGTTCTGGTCGCTGCTGCCGTTCAGCGGGCCGATGTAATCAAAATAGGTGGAGTCTTCCCGATAGGGCGCCGCATTCAGTTCCGCCAGGGTATTGGCAAAGGCCACTTCATAATGGATGGCCGTGCCGTTACTGCTTTTTAATTGAAAAGCCGGTGCGTATTTACCCCGGAGTCCGGTGAGGGCGTATTCATAAAGGGACTGGCTTACATACACACAAAAACCCATAGTGGCAGTGGTTCTGTCGTCAAACAGGGCAATATCTTTCAGTTGGCTGACCTTAACGCTGGCTTGTGTTTTGACAGTAATGGGGGATGTTTGTGCCCCTATACTGGAATCAGCCATATCACCAGAAGTGTCCTGTCCGATGACCCAGAAAGATAATTTGAAATTCGGGTCTTCCTGCAGTTTTGCCCGCAAGGCATCGGCATTAAGGGTAACAGCAACTTCTCCTGTCAGTGTAAAGGCAGTGTTGTTGGTGCCGGGATCGAAGCCGGTGCCCCGGTCGTAGTCATGGGAATAATAACCCAGTGAAAAACTTTTCTGGGAGGGTGTACTGTTGGCTTGCGAAAATATCACGGTGGGGAGCAGATATTTGCTCAGTTCGTCGACGCGTGCAGAATCCCCGATATTGCCGCTGCTGCCGTTGTTGGTGACATCCTCATCAGCGAGACCAAAACGGTATTTGGTGAATTTGCCTTTGTTGGGACCCCGACCTTCATAGGGTTTGAAAACAACGGTGATTCTATAGTCGACAGTTGACTGGCCGTCGGGAAGGATAATATCTGGTGTAACAATGCCATTAATGGACATATCTGCCCGTGCCGTTCCCGCCAGACACACCAGCAGCAGGCTGATAAAAAATCCGTGATAAATACGCCTCAGAACGGCTCTCATAGCGGATCTCCCACTTTCGGGCGAGACAGCTCAGCCAGTGTGGTAGCTTTCTCTTGCTCCGCGAATTGCTGCTGTGGATCAGAGGGCGGCTGTTTTTGATCAGAAATAACGCACTGAGCATTTTTCAGGTCAATGGTGCCCATCCGCAAGACATTGCCCTGTTGCTCCGGCACCGGTAGTGAACAGGTGGTGCCATTGTCCAGCTCTACATGGATGTTCTTTTTATCGGAGCGCAATTCCAGTTGGAATAATCCCATATCGTCGCTGTCCGCCGGATACAGCCCGTCCCTGATCTGGGCGCCGCTTAACGGTTCTCCGTTCAGCATCAGTCGCCCGAACAGCAATTGCAGGGCAACGGCATCGTAATCCAGCGTGACGACGTTTCCGGGATAAAGGGTGACCGAACGTTCCCGTTCATCAAAATCGTACAGGGCGGTTCCGGAAGGTGAGATGCTGACCGTGTAGTTTTCATAAGGGGTTAACGGCACCAATGACGGCCGGCCGACCACCGCATAACCACGACGCTGGCCGTTCACTGAGACATCAAATACATCGCCCTCCTGACCGGTCACATTCACCATTAACGCGCTGTCTGCGTTTTGTTCGCCACCCAGGGCGGTATGATTGCCATCGCTCATAAAACTGCTTCGGAAACTGGCGGCGTAACTGGTGGCATTAAAGCCGTCTCCGTTCACATGATTCAGGGACAGATCACCCCGTCCCCAGGTATTGCCCACTTCCAGCCGTGCGTCGTAACGTTCGTCACCGGTGCCGGTTTCTGCACCGATATCCGCCCGGATGGTGCTGTCGAACAGATCTTTATCTTCCCAGGTGGCAGCAACCCGCATGCGTTCGCTGTGGGTATTTCCGCTGTCTTTCCAGTTTCTCTCCGCTTTTGGTGTGGCGCGGAAGGTCCAGTGATCTTCCCGGAATCGGAAATTTACGCTCAACAGGGCCACTTTATCCTCATCGGACTGGCTGTAACTCATGTCCATGTCGATATCGATGTCGGCAATCTGGTATAAACTGGTGCGGTAACTGACGGTATGAGTGCGGGTGGTGTCTTCGTCGGCGGTTTTATTTTCACTGAACCGATAGCTGGCATTACCGTCGTAAACCGGTGTGGAGAAAGAGTAACTGCCCTGACGGAAAGATTCGCCCAGTAACGTCGGATAATCGTCGTCTGTTATGTCAGAATTATAATCATTGTTCCAGAGCCGCCGGTAACTGGCGTTCATGGTGATGTCTCCCAGAGACAGACGACCGATAACATTAGCACCGTAAGCGCCGTTGTTGCCCACCATAAAGGAAGGAGACAGCTCATAAAAGTAACCGATGTTAAATAAACCGGCTTCGATAATATGGTCGGTGGTATTCAGGGCAGAGCTGAGACTGGCAGCCAGAGTATCGGTCAGCCGTCGGCTGACACCACCACGGGCAATCAGCTGGTGGGTCATTTCAGGAAAAGCTGTGTCAGATGTACGGTCCATCACCTGTCCGGCTTCCATGAAATAGCGCCATTCACCGGCCGGAGGCAGGTCAAATTGTTTGGCAAAAAAACGGGTTTCTGTTTTGATGGGGTTGCCTTGCTCATCCAGAATCTTAATTTCTACGTCATAGGCGCCGGACGGAAAAGCTGACGTGTCTAATTGTTGGCTGCCGGCTTCCAGAAAGAATGAAGCAATCAGCCGGTCATCCCTTCTGACTTCTACACGACCACGAACGGGTAAAAACACATCCAGGGGCATGCCGCCGGTAAAGCTGGTATCGGTTCGTGTGTTGTCGGAGCTGCCCAGTCTGACACCCGTCAGGGTTTTGTCTGACGTGAAGCTCAGGCCGAACCCTTCGCTGTTCATCATGCCGCCCCGATAGTTAACCCCTTCAAATTCCCGCTGGGCATAGAGGGAATCCATGGAAAAGTGGTTCGTTTTTGAATAGTCCCAGCTGGCGTAAACGCTGTCTTCCCCGAAGGCCATCAGGCTGTTGCCATACAGGGTATAATCATCGGTATTATCACTGCTGTTGTTGCCGCTGCTGTGAGAACCGGACACTGCCGCCGAAAAATTTTGCAGGAAGGAGAAACCCCCGTCGGAAGGCGGCAGGTATTTTCCAACGTCCGCTTCACGGGTGACCAGAAACTGCGGACTGACGAACACATCTACCCGAAATCGGCTTTCATCAAAGATGACACCGGCAATGGTGGGTTCCAGTGTGCCGCAATTGGTTTGCCCCTGTTGGTAACAGATTTGGTCTGAATGGGTATTGATCTCGCCACTTAATCCCTCGGCTACAAGGGGTTGATTACTGATACTGCCTATTTGTCGGACAATGGTTGCCGGGTCAGAGAAACGAATAGTTCGGGGGGTATAGATCGCCAGTTGGGAACCCAAATACCGGTTGCCGTAATAAATATCCACCAGTGAACGCTGGGGGCGGGACAGTTCTTCAAAACCTTCTGGTACACTGCCTGAAGCCAAGAACAGTGGATTACCTTCATGAGATGCTTCCGGGGCGGTAAAGTCCGCACCGTGTACCTGCCATGAAATAAACGCAGCGAGACCGGTCAGTAGAAAGAGCCCCTGGCAACTGGACTGCTTCCTCATAGACAACGATGCCTGATTATATTCATGTCTCTTCCCCCTATTCCCTGATGATCAGGAATTGACTGTTGTTATTGTTTTTATCAGGGTGCTCAACCGGTGCAGAATTTCTTATGGTTATCCCATAATGATTGTTAAATCCCCCGTGTAATTGCACAGGGGATATGGCTGCTTTAGATAGGTTGAATGGTTACAGTGACAGTGTCCCTGTAAATACCTGAGCTGACGTCACCAGAAGCATCACTGAGAATAACGGTAAGATCAGTAGTTTGTTGTGCACCTGAACAACCCGTAGTGTTCGTCCCTTGGGAGAGATATTGATAAGACCCTTGGTTGTCACTGGCTAATCCGCCTTCTCCCCAAAAATCCTGAATAGGACCGCCTTTATCTGCAAGCGATAGTGTATAAGGAACAGTAGCTCCTTCACCGTTACTGCCTACTAGCGCAAATTCGTTATCGCTATTGACACGAAAGTTAACTTGGGTTGTCGAATTATTATACGTGCAGACGGTTACTGTCTCTGTTTTGTCTGCGTCTGTGGCAAGACTGGTAAAGCTCATGTCTTCCAATCCCCAGAGGCGGACTTCACCACCTTGAACATAGGTGATATCAAAATCGCCTGTGCTTGTAGCCCCTATTCCACCCTGAGTTGCCGCCATCGCGCCTGCTGCCAATGAGCTGATTGCTGTAGCCAGTGCCAGTTTCCTGAATGTGCTTGATACCTGCATTCTGCTTCCTTTTTATTATTGATTTTTATGAGTAATGATTTTTAAGAAATCAGTAACCGTTAGTGGTATTTCATGTAAATCCTCATATTTGTATTTTATATTTTGTATTTTGTATTTTTTATAGGGATAACTTCTGTTTTTTAATTAAACTTAATGTAAATATTTGCCAGACAGAGTGCAAGGAAAAAATCCATGCAAAATGCAATGAGTTTCTAATGGCACTTCTCACGGTTTATTCAGCGTTCACTGTCAGGGTTAATTCATCGCGGTAAGCGCCGGTGTTTTTTGTGGTGAAGTCAATGCCATTGACCAGGCTTACACGTAATTCCATATTGGCCGTTCCTTGCGAGCAGATGGTGACGTCGGTTATTTTGGCATTGGCCGCTGTAAAGTCTGGCGTGGGAATGCTGGCGGTCAGAAAACCGTTATTGACAGAAACTCCCCGGCCAAATACTTCCACCTCATATTCTATGCCCAGTGCATTATCCGGTGACACCGTATCTTCCGTTGAACTGTGGGCAAGAACAAAACGCCCGCCGGCAGTGCTTCGGCTGCTTTCTGCCACCAGTGTCACGCTTTGGGTATTGTGAAAAACACAGAATCCCTGTTGCTGTTCCTTAAAGCCAAAGGTTTCATCAAAGTCACCAAAGTCCACATTGGTCAGCGAATTGGGAAAACCGATCTGGGCCAGCGGAGGCATGATCATTTCAATGTCGAAATCACCGGTAGAAGAGCCTGAAGTGGCCGCTATGGGGTTATTAGCGGCTGTAAGAAAGCTGCAATACAAGGCGGGCAGGGCGATCAACCATCGGGGCGTTAAATGAAACATGGCATTCCTTATACGGATTGTGTTTTTTTATTGTATTTTGAAAAAATATGATGACTAATTTTTAATTATGCAATGATAATTGCCATATTTTCCTGTTTTTTACTATTATGCAAAAAAAAATAAAGATACACTCGTAGGCAATACCGTCAATCGACTGTTTTACGACGACGGACTTTTAAAAAGGGATATGCAGTAGAAGTCTTTTCGTAAAACAGATGAAAAATAACCATAACGCACCAAAAAGAATAAGAACGTACTTATGGCTATCAAGAAAAAGCACAATATAAAGAAGAACAACAGCGTAAAAAAGAAAAACAGCATAAAAAAAGTTCACGGGGTAAGGATTAGGCAGTCGGTGAAAGCCGACGGTAAACAAGTCAGGAAAAAGAAGTCGAAAGTTGCCTCTCTGTTGAAGCCCGCCTTATTCAAGAAATCTGTCTTTAAAAAATCCCTGTTAAGCTCTGCCATTTTTGCCACGCTTCACAGCTTTTCCGGAGCTGCTTCCGCCGATGCCTGCCCGTCACCGGATGGAAACGGGGATATTCATGTCACCGGTGGAAATTTTTGTGAAGGCGGTATTACGGTTTCCGGCCTGCCCGTTAATGATGTCGGCATTAAAGGCTACGTGAAAGGAGATGTGCTGAATCTGGATGGTATGACCGATTTCTGGATGAACAGCGGCACGCTGGAAGGCTCCTTTATTAATGATGGCACGGCTAATAATGCCAATATTAATAACGGTTCTGAAGTGTTTGTGGATATCGTCAATAACGGCACACTGAATAATATAAATATTTACGATGCGCCGGGAAAAACGACAACCGTCCATGGTTCCGTGAACAATACGGGAACTATTACTGAAAGCATTGTGTTAAGTGGTGAGAACACCTTTATCCACGGTGATGTCACTAATGCAGATGGTGCCGAGATTGCTCAGGGAATTAACCTTGAGAATACCTTTATCCACGGTTATGTCACTAATGCAGATGGCGCCGATGCAGACGGTGCCGAGATTACTCAGGGAATGAACCTTGAGAACGGTGTTTCTGTAGCAGGCGATGTTATTAATAATGGTTCATCATCAGAAATAACTTTGGATGGCGCTTCATCCGTTGAGCAAAACGTGGTGAATAACGGCAATGTTATGGGTATGGGTGTGTTTAATGGCTCATCCATTGGCGGGGATTTCGCTAACCACGGTGACGCCTTTTATTTTGTGGCAGCCGATGGTGCGGCCATCAACGGTTCCATGGTGAATACCGGAAACAATATTTACTTCGGTATTAATGACGGATCCACCGTGGCCGGTGACTTCCGTAACGAAGGGATGGTTGATGGCATTATGATGCTGGATGGCTCTACCGTTACCGGCCTGATGGAAAACACAGACGGTGCCTTTGCTGCTGGCATGCACGTGACCGACGGATCGTCTGTGAGCGGAATGCTGAATCAGGGTGAGACGGATTTTATGGTGGTTGCCCGTTCTACCGTTAATCATGATGTGGTGAATGACAATTTCTCCCGTCATATGGGCGTTTATGACGGTGAGGTAAAAGGCCACTTTGTGAATAACGGTGGTTCAGACCGGATGCTGGTGTGGGGAGATGGCGCATCGGTGGGCGGACATGTACTGAATACCGGTGAGCTGTTGGAAGGTATCCTGATTAACGACCATGGGACTGTTAGCGGTCACGTGATCAATGAGGGAGATATTCTCTACACGCCAATGATGGACGGCATGATGAGTGTGGCCGGAATTTCTGTCAACGACGGCAGTACGGTGGGTAATATCATTAACACCGGTAATATTGATGTGGCGGCGGGAATAGAGCATGACAGCCCGGAGTTTATGGACGGCGCTTCCGCTAACGGCATTGAGGTCAAAAATGGTGCGACCTCCGGAACCATTATCAATGATGGATCCATCATTGCGGATACCTTTGGCATTTATGTGGATGGTGAAGGTCATGACGGCATGACGGTCAATGGTTCTGTCGTCAATGCGCCGATGGGCAGCATCATCACTCAGGATAACGGCATTTATATTCATGAGGCCGGTGTTTTCGGGGATGTGGTCAATGAGGGCATGATTGATTCTGCTAACGATAATGGTATTGATGTTGAATCGTCGTTTATTGGCTCCGGCATTTATAACAGTGGAACCATTCTTACCAATGAGTTTTACGATGCCATCAGTGTGGATGACAGTGTCATCGGTGCCAATGTCATTAATAGCGATACCGGCCTGATACAGGGCAATGACGGCATTGATATTGATGATTCTGTGGTAGGCGGAGCGGTGGTCAATAATGGCACCATTGATGTGGCCGGAGAAGGCATGGATTTTGACCAGACGGATATTAGTATCAGTCTGGTGAACAGCAACTGGATTGTTGCCGGTGGCGTGGGCATTTCCTTTATGGGTGAAGAAGAGATGTTGCCACCGCCGGAACCGGCTCCCGGTGCGGAGCCGGGCATGCCGGAATGGATGACGCACTATGCCACTATTGGCGGCAGTTTCTCTAACAGCGGTTCTATAGTTTCCGGTGAGAGCGGCGTTGAGATGAGTCACGTCACCATTGGTGATTCGTTCATCAGTAATGGTTTCATCGAAGCAGGCCCGCAGGATGCTACCCATGACGGAGAACCTGCTTATTATCAGGGCGTTGCTCTGAATGATGTCAATATTGCCCGGTACGTTGAGCTGGGGGATATCAGTGCATCCGGTTATGGCGTCAGTTTTGACGGGGTGACCGTTGGGGAAGATTTTACCAGCACAGGCATGATTAGCGGTATTCAGGGAGATGCCATCGCCTTATCGAATACTCATATTGCTGGCGCATTCATGAATGAGGGTAACCTGTCAGCCGGTGCTGATGGCATTACTTTTTATGACAGTTCTACCGGTAATGATTTTACTCATTCCGGTAATATTACTGCTTATGAAGATGGCATCAGTTTCTGGAATGCGGCAGTAGGCGGAGATTTCTCTAACTCAGGAAATATTGATGCGGAAAACGGGTCTGCCATTACCTTCACAGATGAAGTCACCCTCAGTGGCGATTTTCATAACAGTGGAAATCTGATGGCAGGAAGTGACGGCATTCTGCTGGAAAGTGATACCTATTGGGAAGATGGCCAGATGTTGATGGACGGCCTGGTGTCCATTGGTGGAGATTTCACTAATACCGGGGACATTACCGCAGAAGACGGTGGAATCAATGCCTACGCAGTTGAGTTTGGCGGCCATATAGTCAACCAGGGCGATATTGTGACCGAGGACGGTAATGCCCTTCAGATAGACCACAGCACAGTAAACGGCAATATTGGAAATCACAGCATTCTGACCGTGAATGAAAAGTACGCTGGCGATGGAATCGATATGGATGACAGTATCGTGAAAGGCAGCGTCATCAATTTCGGTGAGATGCATATTAACGGTACTGAAGGGTTTGATATTGAGAATTCCCTGATAGAAGGCAGTGTGGTCAACGCCGCCGATGGAATGATGAAGGTTCGTTCTGATGGTTTCTATCTGACTAACACTCATGTGAAAGGTGATGTAGTCAATGCCGGCACGATGATCGCAGAAGAGCACGACGGGTTTGATCTGAGCACATCAGAAGATGGCGACGAGCTCCATAGGGGACGAATCGATGGCAGCGTCATTAACCTGGGCAGGCTGACAGCCGGAGACAATGCTTTTGAGCTGGACGGGCGTCGTGCAGAAATGTCGGATATGGAAGGGCCGGACGGAATGGTTCCGGTGGCGCCTGAATTGCGTTATTTCGATATTGGCGGCAGGTTCTATAACAGCGGTGAGGTGAGTGCTGACGACACCGGTATCGATATGGAGTTGACCCGTATTGGTGTTAATGGCGTATTGGCTGACGGACAGGCAAATGTCGAAAACCACGGCAAGATTACAGCCGGCGAAGGCAGTGCCATGGATATTATGGCCAGTTCTGTCGCCGGGGATTTTATTAATACCGGCGAGTTGTCGGTGGTTGAACCCCCGATGTATGAAGCCGGCGACAAGTATTATAACGATGTTCCTGTTATGACGGTTCCTGATGGTGGAATGGTTCTGACAGCTTTAGGTGCTGATGCGGAAGGAAATGCCTGGTTCAGTATTAAAAATGAGGGAGCTTCCGGGCAACCGGTAGTGTTAACCGAACAGGGCGGCGAATTTAATTCCGGCAGTCTTTATCTGTCCAGTGGTGAAGAACTTATGGTGACCACCGGCAACAGCAGCGGCTCTGAAAACTATGTGCTGTCTCTTTCTGAAGGCGGGCCTTTCGATGGCGTGCCGATGGTCGACGGTGAAATCGGTGTGTCCGGTGCTGATTTGATGACAACTTATCAGCCGGCCTACCGGATGGACGATTCGTCGTCTTATCAGCGGGGTATCAGCTTCACCGGTAAATTATACGACGAAGGCGATGAATTTGAAGAATTGATCCGGGGCACCATCGACGGCTCCCTGATGAATTCAGGCCAAATGACCGTTAAAGATGAAGGCATCTTCCTTGAGCATGCGGATATGGGGGCCAGTGTCATGAATGAGGGGGATATTACCTCTGCCGCAGCGTCTGCCATTTTCGTCACGGATGTTTCTGTAGGCGGTGATTTCGTCAACAGCGGCAACTTGTCGGCTCACGTCAATAATTCCTATCAGGAAGGCGACAGTTATCGTAACACATGGGAAGGAACACCTTTTGAAGACGGTAATGTGGTCTTTGAATCTCAGGGCATGGATGAAGAAGGTAATCAGTGGTTTGTTATCCGCAACGAAAGCGATAGTGATCAGGAATTGATTCTGAAAGAAAACGGGGGCGACTTTGCGACCCGTGACTTCGAGCTGTTACCCGGCGAGCTCATTTATGTGAATGCCGGCCAGCCTGAGGGCGATCTTGAACTGAAATATCCCGGGGATGATGGTGTTGTTGCCGTAGCCAGTGGCAGTGATGCCCTGTTTATACCCATAGAGAATGACAGCCATGGCATACGGCTTGAGGACGCTCAGGTGGCCGGTCATTTCATCAACAGCGGCATGATCAATGCAGCCCAGCAGGGTATCGGAATTGAACATGTAACCGTCGGGGGAGCCTTTGAGAATACCGGTGATATCCAGGCCGGTGCCGAAGGTATTTTGCTTCAGGGACACAGCTGGCAGGATGCTGATGGTGTGGTGACCGTTGATTCCGTAGCTTCCATCGGAGGCAATTTTACCAACACCGGAAATATCACAGCAGGTGGGCACGGTATAACGCTGGAGGATGCTTATGTAGGTGGTGGCTTTGCCAACAGCGGAGATATTACGACAGACGGCAACGGTAACTACGCCATTAATATAGAAGGCAATAGCCTGATTAATGGCGACATCATGAACAGCGGAACACTGACCGGAGGGAAAGGCATTCGTTTACGCGGCGATGCAGATCTTGAGGACGGTGAACTGGTCAATGGAGAGATTGTGACTGTTGCGGGTGGTTTATTGAACAGTGGAACCATTCATTCCACCAATGATGCCGTTCGTATTGCCGGTGTCGATCTGGGTGGAGCGTTGGTGAATACCGGCAACATTTATAATACGGGCAGTGATGGCATTGATATTGATGATGCGATTATACGCGGCAATATTGAAAATCACGGCTGGCTGGAAACCACGGATGACGGCAGTGATGCTATGGATCTTCAGGATACCATTGTCTATGGGCATATCATCAATACCGGTGTGATTGACGGAGTCGGTAACGAAGGTATTGATATCAATAACGTGGATATTTTCGGCAGTATTGTAAATGCCGCGGATGGTGTCATTAAAGCGGATTCCGATTCTATCATTATGGACGACAGTTACGTTCAGGATCATGTCATTAACGACGGTACGATCATAGCCCGTAGTAATGATGCCATTCAGATTGATGATTCACAGATTGACGGCAGCGTGATCAATAACGGCATTATCCGTGCCGGTGACAATGGGTTTGAAATTGATGGCAGCAGTGATCAGTGGGTGGTGATAGGCGGAAATCTTGAAAACCACGGTTCCATATCAACGCTTAAGGACGATGAAGTCACCGGCGGTGGTGGCGAAGGGTTTGAGATTGATGAGCTGGACTTGAAAGGCAGCCTGATTAATACCGGTACCATGAATGTGGATGAAAACGGTTTTGAAGTGGAGGAGATGACCGTTGGCGGGGACTGGATCAGCACCGGAACCATAATGGCTGGTGAGAACGGTTATGATGTGGAGGGTGACCGGAATAGACATTCGGCTCAGGAAACGCCCGATGGGGTCACACCGGCATACTACACCTTGCACCCTGTTACAGTAGGCGGCCGTTTTGTTAACAGCGGTGATATTACCGCAGAAGATCGGGGTATCGAGTTTGAGCTGGTGGATATTGGTACGAACGGCATAACAGAAGACGGTGCCGCTAACTTTGAAAATCACGGCATGATTACTGCTGGTGATGGCAGCGCTGTGGATCTTCGGGCCACCACCGTGGCCGGTGATTTTGTGAATAGCGGTGATCTCAGCGCCCAAAAAGAAGCAGATTATGAGCCGGGTGAAGCTTACTGGGGGGATTACAGTGAGCCGGTTGTGGATGGTCAGGTGGTGCTGTCAGCAACGGGAACCGATAAGGATGGCAATCGCTGGTTCAGCGTGAAAAATGAAGGACTGGGGGAAGGCTATTTTGTCCTTACGGAAGACAGCAGCGGTTTTTCATCGAATACATTATTTGTATCATCAGGGCAGGAAGTGTTTGTCACCATGGGTAATGTGGGTGATGGTTCCGGCAACTATACCCTGGCTAATGAGGCGTGGGATTGGATTCCCGAGCCGGGTGCAACGGTTGCTGAAGCAGACGCTGATCTGATGGCTGAATTTTCTGCCCCATACTATCTGAGTGACTCCTATGCCCGGGGCATCAGCTTGACGCCTGAGGTGTACAGTGAGGGATCTGACCAGGAGCAGACCGTTAAGAGCGACATTGGTGGAAAACTGATCAATACCGGTGATATTTCAGCGCTGGATGAAGGCATCTACCTTGACCGAACAGATGTGGGCGGCTCCTTTGAGAATTATGGCGACATCACATCAGAAAGTGCCGGTGCCATAGTGGTTCACAATAACACCATCGGTGGCGACTTCATTAATACCGGTAATCTTTCTGCGGATGGAAATCTGGCTGATCAAGAAGGCAGCCATTATCGCAGTGAATGGGATGGTGCGCCGATGGAAGACGGCGATGTTGTCCTGGAATTCAGAGGGCATGATGACAAGGGCGATGCCTGGTTTGCCGTCCGTAATGAAAGTGATGAGTACTACGGTGTTGAATTGCAGGAGCAGGGCGGAGGTTTTTCTACCCATGGGTTCAGTGTCAATCCGGGTGAGGAAGTGTACATCAATACCGGACAAATGGACGGTGAGCTGGTACTGAATAACCTGAATGGCGATGCACTGATCGCCACCGCCACCGCAGGAAGTGGTGAGTTTATGCCGGATCTGCAGCTTCATGGTATCAGTCTTACAGATGCTACTGTTGGCGGAAATATTGTGAACAGGGGTGACATCACCTCTGCGGATGAAGGGATTTATCTGGAGAATATGACGGCTGCCGGCATGATACAAAACAGCGGAAACATCACATCAGGCAACACCGGTATGCTTCTGGATAATGTGGTAGCCGGTGGAGGACTCCTGAATAGGGGAGATATCACCTCAGCCCCGGAAGGTATTGTGGTGATGGACTCTGCATTAAGTGGCGGCGTAGAAAATCGGGGCGATATTGCTTCTTCTGAACACGGTATCTCTATCGAAGACAGCACGCTTTCTGGCAGTGTTGTGAATACGGCAGATGGAATGATTGAGGTCAGTGGTCAGGGGAGCGGGATTGAACTGGACGGTGTTGAAGGTGTAGGTAATTTTGTTAATTACGGCACGATTTCGGTCAGCGAAGAAGCATCCGGTGACGGTTGGAGTGTCGGCATGCTGGCCGCTGATGTGATGATGGACGGTGTGGTAGCCAATACCGGTACGATCAACGCCGGCGAATTAGGGATGGCACTGTTTGGTGTGGATGGTGCTACGGGCTTCGTTAACGAAGGTCATATAACCTCAGATGGCCCTGGAATGTTGGGCATCTCATCTTCCATTGCCGGAGACGTCAGTAATCGTGCCGATGGAACTATTACTTCTAGGTATGAAGGCATCTTCCTGGGTGGTGTGGATGATGTGGATAACCTGATTAACCAGGGAACGATTACCGTGGAGCGTGGTGATGGTATCACCAGTTTTGATACGGATTACGCAGGTGATGTCATCAACACAGGCACGATACAAGCCGGACGAAGCGGTATTTCCCTGTTCGATACGACCATTGGTAATGTTGTAAACAGCGGTTCTGTGACAGCAGGAACCTATGAGCCTGTGATGGACGGTGACGGCCCGATGCCAGGGTCCTATGGCAATGGTATCTCTCTCTATGACGCTGAACTGTCCGGCATGTTCGTTAACGATGAAGAGGGAACCATCAATGCAGCCACGGATGGTATGAGTATTGAAGACGGTATGATGGGGGGTATGTTTGCCAATTTAGGCACTGTTGATGCAGGCAACCACGGCATGGTGGCTCGTGATGCCAGCCTTGTGGGTGAGTTCAGCAACAGCGGCAGCATTACATCCGGTGTTGATGGTATGAAGCTCATCGCTGTGAACATTGACCCTGACTCGATGGAAAACGAAGCCGGCTTTGATGTCATTAATTACGGTGAAGGCACTATCAACGCGGGTGACGATGGCATACGTCTTGACAGCAGTTATATAGCCGGCAATGTGATGAATTACGGCAGTGTGACCGCAGATGAGAATGCCATAGATATTGATGATACTGAAATGGATGGTATGGTAGCTAACTATGACACTCTGGTAGCAGGTGAGGCCGCCATTGATATTGGCAACGAATCCGATATCGGAGGGATACTGAACACCGGCGAAATTACCTCTGCAGCCGGCGCAGCATTACGGGTAGCGGATGCCACTGTCGGGCAGTTTATCAATACAGGTACCCTGAATGGCGGCATTATTCCGGCACCGGAAGAGGCAGAACCTTCTGAGTATCGTGAACTGGATTACAGCAGTCCGGTCGCAGTGGATTATCGTGAGTCCCTGTCTGAGCTGGATTTCTTTAACGGCTCTGATGAAAACGGTAATACCGGTGTGATTAATGGCGATATCTACGGCAGCAGCCTGACTGATGACAAGATGGAGCTGGCAGCGGGCACCATGAAAGGTAATATCTACGATGTAGAAAATGTAGATATTACTGGCCTGATTGCATTGAATAATACTTTGTTCAGTGAGGATGACGGCAATACAACCCTGACGGTTACAGAGACAGGTACCCTGGACATGGGCGTAAGTCATACCGTTACTATTGAAGGGGATTATGTTCAGAAGGGTGGCATGACATTGGTGCTCAATGAAAACACCCATGATCTCAGTCAGCCCCGCATTGATGCCACCGGTACTGCCTTATTTGGCGATGCCAGTAATGTAGCGTTCAGTGTGGAAGATCGGGATATCAACAATTTCAACCCGGGACTGGATGGTACCGAGCTGCATCTGGTTCATGCAGACAACGGTGTGACGGATAATGGCTTGTCGGTGGTATCGGATTCCATCCTGTTCGGTTATGAGAAATTCCAGCGGGACAGCGATGGTGCGAACGGCGATGATATGTTCGGTGTAATGGCATCGGTATCTGATTTATCTGAAGTAGCAGCTGGTGGCGGTGCAGACAACAACGCATCTAATGCCATCGGAGCGCTGCAGGGAGCGGATTCTGAAGGGCTTAAGGCGTTGGTAGACAGCAATCCTGACCTGTACAACCAGATTTATGACGGCACGGAAGCCAGTATCGCGGCATTGGCGGATACGCTGGTGAATGGTCCTGAAGAAGGCATTGCTGCCGGCCAGGCTGCCCAGGCGGAAGCGCTGAATACGATTCTTAACCGTATGGCAGATTTGCGGACAGGGGCATCAGGTATCACCACCGGTGACGAGGCAACAGGCTATAATGCCCGGCCGGATTCTCTCTGGATGCGAGCAATCTACTCGGAGGGTAAGCAAGATGCCACAACCTCTAACGGTAATTCGTTCAATAAGTACACCCTGAGAAGCACAGGATTCACCATCGGTGCGGATAAGGACATTAATGATTACCTGACGGTGGGTATTGCCGCTTCTTATGTGAAAAGTTCCGCCAATGACAGCGGCTCGACACAAAGTCAGGCGGACAGCGATACCAAGACCTATCTGGGCTCGGTGTACGCAGGTTGGAGAAACAAAGACTACTTTGTGGACGGCAACCTGAGTTACGGTCAAAGCAAGACGGACCTTGAAGGCTCCGGAGGCAAGGCTGATTATGATTCGGATCAGGTGGCGGTCAGTGTCCTGGCGGGCAAAGGCTTTATGTTCGATAACAACGACAGTCTGGTAGAGCCGAGGATTGGCTTTAACTATACCCGTCTTGAAACGGACAAATACGATTACGTGGGGTCCAATGATACGTTGTCCACGGTGAAGTCTCAAAGTCTGGAGTCTCTTGAGTTGGGGGCGGGTGTTAGGGTCATGACCAGTATTGATCTGGAGAACGGCACACTGCTTCCTGAAGCGTCATTCATGGCATGGCACGACTTTAAGGGAGATGAAGTGCAGGCCGATGTGGAGTTTGAAACCGGTGGAGGTTCTTTCACCTACTTTGGACCTGAAGCTGAGAAAACCCGTTATCAGGCCGGTGTGGGTGTTGAGTACTTAATGGATAACAATGTGACACTGTCTGCCAATTATGAGCATAACTGGCAGTCGGGCTTTAAGGCAGATACCTGGACAGCTAAGTTGCGTTATGATTTCTGATCCGGTTTTTAGATAATAATGATAGCCCGGGTTCTGTTGAATCCGGGCTTTTTTTATGAAGGCTTTCTCATTATTGCATTAAGTGATTTTTTTGACGTTTCCGGATCAATCAATAAAAGCTGAAGCTCCTCAGATCTTTTTACCAACGGCATTTTGCAGTTTCTAATACTTTAGGCTAAACCAAGTAATGAGGACTTTGATTAATTAGTGCAAGGAGTACGCACATGCAGTTTATAAAAGCCCCTGCGTTAATAGTTGCTTTGGCTTCTGCTATCGCTTTCAGTGTTCATGCTGACTCATCACGGCTCAATATCAATAAAGCTTCCGCTGAAAAAATTGATAAGACTTTGGTTTTCGTCGGTAAGAAAAAGGCTCAGGCGATTGTTGAATACAGGAAAACCCACGGTGAATTCAATAGCCTTGATGACCTTGTCAAGGTTAAGGGTGTCGGTAAACGCTTGGTTAATCGTAATAAAACCATTATCGCTTTTGAGTAATTGATTGAATATTGCTGATAATTATAGGTGTTTGAAAAAAGATACTGTCTGTTATGGACCGTATCTTTTTTTAATTAGTTAATTCAAAACGAAACGTGTCAATGATATTGTTATCCACTAATGTTTCTATCACCCATTCTCCTTTCGGATCGCTAGCTTTAAAAGAACCGAAATAATCAACATGTGTTGCATTAGGAAATTTTCTGGTACTGTAACGCAGATTAAATACATAACAAACCGGTGATTTACGGAAGGCATGAGTATCAGAGAATCGTTGAAAATTTTCTGATAATCCTTCTCTTTCTTTGGGTACATGTATCCGGTAGGACACTTCAAAATAGAAGTTTTCTTTAACAGGAAAACTATATTCTGACGTAATACTGCAAGTCAGTTCCATGCGTTCATCGCCGTCTGTATCCAGACACTCCTTAAGAGAAATAGAGCTTTTTTGTTGCAGATCACAGTAAATTTCGGTAAATGAATCAGAGATCTTGTAAAGACTGAAATAACTTTTATAGATGTTTTTTTGTTTTACATAGGTAGACTTTGTAGAAGAAGTTATTTCTAAAGCAGGGTGTATTTGTTTCTTTGAATTATTTTTATCGTCTGGTTCTGTTTTTGTGAAAGATTGGTTTTTTTTAGTTTTACACTTTTTTATGGTGATGCTTTTTTTATTAATGGATAAAGGAGTTTTTTGATTTTTAATTCTTGTTGTTACAGCGGAATAAACATCAAGAGAGTGTGATATGACATAAGTGATCATAAAACACATCAATACGGATTCTAAAAAATTAAACTTCATTATTAATTAAGGAATCCTTTATTTAATTAGTGTCCACTAAAGCTAACGTTTTATATTTTATAGAAACTGTCTTTTAAATTAGCGGAAAACTTGATCGATTAAAGTGTAGATAATCTTTTGAAAAAAGTGAAATTCATAGTTTTTTCAGGCATGCTTACCCTGTCGATAATATATATAAATTGTCGTATAAAATAAAAACAATATTCGGAGGTCGACTATCATGGGGATGCAGGTTAACGGTAGTGGTTACGCTGAAACCTTTAATCAGCGGGGGCACCCTTATGAACAGGCGATGATACGATTTCCTGATGCGAGGAAAAGAGAGTTTCAGCGATTGCTTGATCATGTCGTATTAAACCCCAGACCTGTAGTCCTGGATATACCTTCCGGAGGAGGCTATCTGTCACGATTTCTTCCAGCTTCGAGCCGATTGGTCAGCGTTGACCCCAGTGATCCTTTTCAGTGTGCGGATGGCGTCAATTCAGTGGATTTAGAAAATCTTTCTCTGCCAAAATCCCGTTATGATTTTGTGGTTTCTTTAGCGGCATTACACCATGTAAAAAATAAAAAACATTTTTTGCAGGCGGTAGAAAAATCGCTTATCAGCGGTGGCTATTGCTGTTTTGCGGATGTTGCAACAGGTAGTGGTATTAGCGCTTTTCTGGATGAGTTTGCAGGAAAATATAATGGTATGGGACATGCAGGAGCTTATCTGGAAGTAGATAGTCCTTTTCCGGGGTTTCATAACGACCTTGGACTAACCATAAGGGATCATTCTGTAAAGGCATGTCCGTGGATATTTGATTCAGAAGATAATATGGTGAAATTCTGTCGTTTACTGTTTGGTCTTTTTGATGTCAAAGATGATTTTATCAGGGAGGCTTTAGGAGATTATATTGGTTTTAATCATGTAGATCAGGAGAACAACAAACGTGTGCATTTAAATTGGGAATTGCTTTATATTACCCTACATAAACATCAGGCATAAATAATATAATAATAAGGTAGAAGTTAATGGATGTTTTATTTATCAGTGGTGTGGCAGACAATCACCAAATCAAAGCGGTACTTAATGAAAAAGGACAGTTTCAATATTTATTAAGCGGATCGTGCAGTGTGGGTCCAAAGTTTGAGAAAAACACTGCATTCCAAACCTATCGTTTTATTTTGGCCGGTTCCGGCGGGCGGCAAACCTATGCATTTAAATTTAAGCCAGATGTCATTTTCAATGAAATCAGTGATGCCGACTCTCATGGACGGGCTTTGGCGCGCTGTGTAGATTTTTGCAAGCAGCAGGGAGCAAATGTTATTAATGCTCCGGAATCTATCCAGCGAACCCGTCGGGATCAGGTTTCCGAAAAATTACAGGGCATTGAAGGGGTCACTGTACCTCAGACCCTTCGCTTTTATCCTAATACCTTGGATCAGGTTCGACAGAAAATTGAGGCACATTTTTCCGGGCCTGTTTTATTGAGAGAGGCGGGTCTTCATGGGGGAAACCGACTGGTAAAAATTGATGACCTGTCTGTTTTGGAGCAGAAGCTTTATGCGTTTGCACTGGATGGCCGGCCTTATTATCTCACCGCTTTTCAGGACTTTGCTGACAGTGACGGGTTATACAGAAAGTATCGGTTTGCTGTCGTAGAAGGGGTGCCTTACCTTCGTCATAAGCTGGTTAATAATAGCTGGAAAGTACATCGGACGGCTCGCCAGTTTATGGCAAAACTTCCTAACCTTGTTGAAGAGGAAAAAAAGGAGTTAACAGAATTTTACCTTGAGCCATCATCTAAGCTATCAAAAATAACTGCAACGATCGCTGAACGTCTTAATCTTGATTACTTTGGCATTGATTGTCATCTGGATCGTGAGGGCAATATGCTGATTTTTGAGGCTAATGCCAACATGAATATTTTAATAAATACAGAGCGATCTCCTAACATATGGGAAGCGCCGATTCAGGCTATTTGCGAGCATATTCAGGGAATGATTGTTAAGAGTGGTGCACAGAAATAATCCCCTCTGTATGGTGCCCTGAATGGACAAGCTGTTTTTAACCGGTTTCCAGTGAGGTAATACCATAAATACCGCTAGTATCCACTGCTCGAGGGGTATGGCGGTACATCCTGACGGTAGTAAATGGTGTGTGGTTTAATTGCAGTTTTTTTGCCAGCTGTATGCCTTTTTTGTTGATATCTGGCATATCGATATAGACAGGGTAACAATTCATCTGTTGAATACCCGCAAGTAATAGCTGCTCTGCAATATCGGGCGAGACGGCAAGCCAGGGGCCTATTTTAGCGCCGGTAAGACACGGGCGTATGATAAGATAACCTTGAAGGCTCCCATTTTGTGTAAAACCCAGCGCAACACTGTCAGGCTGGTTTATCCAAAACTTAAGAAAATTCTGGCGATGTGCAGGAAAATAATGATGGTCAAAAGCCAGTATTTGGCTGTATAAAATATCCGACAATGGACGAATAGGTTGGGGGTCTCTATTGGATAGTGACTGCATCGATTGCGCTGATAAAACACTGAACCGGATATTGTTCCATGCGGGAGAGAAACCAATTCGAGCGTACAAGTCTACATTATTTTTTACTCCATCCAGCCCAATGCATCGTTTACCTACGTAAGACAGTCGGTGTCGGGTCAGCTCCATTCCATAGCCATAACCCCTATAGGCCGTTTTGACCAGATACAGGCCAAAAAAAGCAAACGTGTCATCGATAATTAGTGCAGAAGAAAAGGCGATTGTCTGACCATTCAGTTTGCCACAAAACAGCCCTTCTGGATTAACCTTAAGAAAGATATCGGCATCGTGAATGCCCGGATTCCATCTTTCTTCACGAATCAGATCCATCATTGATTTGACGTCATCTGACGTCATGGTAGATACAGTAAACATGAGCGGTTACTTAATCAGGTGAAAATTAATAAGCCAGAAGCGGGAAATACCAATTGATGATATAGCTACGTTTTTCCGCATTGTTTAATATAGTCAATAAATAGCTTAATGTTATGACTTAGCTGAATAGATAAAGGTGTAATCCTATGGATAAAGAATAATTCTTATAGCTATTTTAAAGTAAGAGTTTATAAAACAGTTAAACAATCAGGTTGCCAGAAGTGTAATATAAAAGAGGGATAAAGAGTAATTTATATGACGCGGTTTCAGATAATAACTGTAATCTCATTATGCAATGAGTAAATTCATTCGCTGCCCCATAAATAATTCATTCGGTGACCGGAAACCTCTCGTCTTTCACAGTCAGTTATTAAGTCGACTCATGACTTCTTTAACTTGCTGTTCTGTCACTTCCTTAAAATCCGTTCCTTTAGGAAAATACTGCCGGATCCGTCCATTCGTTTTTTCATTGATTTCTCTTTCCCAAGAAACATATAGGTGAGCGAAATAAATGCCTGCATCCAATCTTTTAGCGATTTTTTCATGCCCAGCAAATTCAAGACCTTTATCGAAAGTCATGGTTTTAGTCTTCTGCTTCAGTGTCTGTATACTGGCAATAGACGCCTTTGCCAGTAGACCAGTCCGTTTCCCGGTGAGCCGAACGATGACGGTATACAGCGTTTTACTCTCGAGAGGAGTCAGTAAGGCATTCTTTCGACCTTTTCCCATAATCCTATCGTCTTCCCAGTCACCTATACGACAGCGATGATCTACCACTGGGGGACGGTCATCAATACTCACCCAATTTTGAAGTTTGCCCCGACAGCCATAGCTTTTATAGCGCTTGCGATACAGTTTTGATGTTACCCTCAGATACCGGTGGAGGTCACCGCCACTGGCCTTGTCGGCATATACAAGCTGATAGATCGTTTCATGATGTAATGACAGTTTTTTATGTCTTTTCAGGTAATCTACTATCTGTTGGGGAGTGAGTTCTGGCGTATCAACGGTTCAATCCCGATCTTCACCTGATCATTAACCTTGACCGCCTTATGAGTTTCAGCCCTACGGTTATCACTCAGTCGTTGTGCCTGAGCAGACCTGTAACCTTTGAGGCTTTGGTTTCGCTTCAGTTCTCGGCTGATATTAGAAGGACTGGGGTCTAACAATTTTGCATGGCCTTTTGTGTCAGTCCGGCTTTATTTAATGTATAAATCTGGTATCGTTCATTTTCAGTCAGCTAGTTGTAGTTTATCAGTGTTTCATCTTTTGGTTGAGAAACGTCCGAACTCTGCTAGCTATCCTTCTTTTTATTGCACATATTATCCAAAACCACGTATTTAAGCTTATAGGTAAATTATGATTTTAGTTG
>NSIT01000011.1_pt1 | contig 35230 bp, 14 predicted proteins | sample 1450681 | NCBI WGS metagenome assembly NSIT01 (sample SAMN07455404, study PRJNA386592) | invertebrate metagenome | isolation source: Endozoicomonas-like sequences binned from scallop gill tissue | host: Pecten maximus | place: United Kingdom: Lyme Bay MPA | collected 2013-06-01
ATAATAAACAATAGTCATTATACATATCTTATCGATGACACTAATCTTTTTTCGCCGGATTATTTGGATAAATAGTACTTTGTGTATAAATAGTGCTTTGATTGAGGAAATCAGTGCTCTGATTGAAGTAAATATTGCTTGAAAGCAGTATTTACCTTGTTCTTCTTTGTTAGATTACGAGTGTAAACCGTACGTAATATTAAGTAATAGGTGAAGGTATGCGAATAGGGGTTCCAGGAGAAATCCTGAAGAATGAGCAGCGTGTGGCGGCAACGCCAGATACCATAACCCGGTTAATAAAACTTGGGTTCGAGGTAACTGTTGAACGAGGTGCTGGCGCTCATGCTGACTTTCATGATGTAGCCTATGAACAGGCGGGAGCGTTAATCGGAGACAGGGAATCGGTCTTTCAAAGTGATCTTGTGATGAAGGTGAATGCACCGGATGATGACGAAATTGCTTTGATGAAAGAAGGCGCATCATTAATCAGTTTTATCTGGCCGGCACAAAATGCTGAATTACTGGAAAAGCTGAAAAACCACCGTATTAATGTCATGTCCATGGATTGTGTGCCGCGTATATCCCGGGCACAGTCTTTGGACGCATTAAGCTCCATGTCAAATATCGGTGGTTATCGTGCTGTCATAGAAGCTGCACATCATTTTGGCCGTTTTTTCAGTGGTCAAATTACGGCTGCCGGAAAAATACCGCCGGCTAAAGTGATGGTGATTGGTGCTGGTGTTGCCGGTTTGGCTGCTATTGGCGCAGCTAACAGTTTAGGAGCCATTGTTCGTGCTTTTGATACCCGCCCTGAAGTCAAAGAGCAGGTTGAAAGTATGGGAGCCGAATTTCTTGAAGTGGATTTGAAAGAAGACGGCAGTTCTGATGATGGCTATGCCAAGGAAATGAGTCAGGCTTTTATTGATGCGGAAATGGCGCTGTTTCTGGAACAGGCTAAAGAAGTGGATATTATCGTTACTACTGCGCTGATTCCGGGACGCCCTGCACCTAAGCTGATTACCCGTGAAATGGTAGAAGCCATGAAACCCGGCAGTGTGGTTGTTGATCTTGCTTCTCAGACAGGAGGCAACTGTGAGCTGACGGTTCCGGAGCAAGTCAATGAACATAACGGTGTCAGAATTATCGGATTTACGGATATGCCCAGTCGCCTGCCCGCTCAGGCCAGTCAGTTATACGGCACTAATCTGCTGAATCTCATGAAGCTTTTATGCCCTGAGAAAAACGGTGAAATCATCATTGATTTTGATGATGAAGTGATTCGTGGCCTTACGGTTATTAAAGAAGGCAATATTACTTGGCCCCCACCTGCTATTAAAGTGAGTGCTGCTCCGGCGGCAAAACCCTCACCGTCAGTGGCTACTGAAGTGAAAAAAGAGCCGGTTAAAAAACCCTGGGTTAAACCGGTGCTTATTGCTTTAGGTGCTTGCGTGTTGGCATGGATTGGTAATGTGGCGCCCGTAAGCTTTTTGCAACATCTGACGGTTTTTGCACTTTCTTCAATTGTCGGTTTTTATGTGATCTGGAACGTGACCTCTGCATTGCATACACCACTGATGAGTGTCACTAACGCCATTAGTGGGATTGTTATTGTGGGTACTTTAGTTCAGATGAGCAGTGATAATGCAGTCATCCTGACTCTGGCAGCCATTGCCATGGTTGTGGCTATGATCAATATTGTCGGCGGATTTGCGGTGACGCAGCGAATGCTGAAAATGTTCCGGCTGGATCGATAAGGGGTAGGTCAATGTCTGAAGGATTAATGGAGTCCGCTTATCTGATATCAGCGTTGCTGTTTGTCATGAGTTTGGCGGGATTAAGTAAACAGTCTACAGCGCGCAGTGCCAATTTATACGGTATTGTGGGGATGGTAGTCGCTATTCTGGCAACGCTGGGGCATGCCCATATTGCTGGAATGACAACGGTTACCCTGTGCATGATCGTTGGTGCAGGTATTGGTCTGTGGCTGGCGGTTAAAGTGCAGATGACAGAAATGCCTCAATTAGTAGCTATTCTGAATGGTTTTGGAGGCCTTGCAGCTGTACTGGTTGGCTTTTCTACTGCATTTGAGGAAACGGCAAAACGAAGTGTTTCCGGTATCGCAACTCTGGTGTCTTCCAGTGATACGATGATTACCAGTGTGGAAATTTTTGTGGGTGTCTTGATTGGTGCGGTGACATTTAGTGGTTCTGTTATCGCGGCAGGAAAATTGCATGGAAAGATTACCAGCAAGCCTCTTTCTTTGCCTGGGCGACACTGGTATAGCCTTGGCCTTATGGCAGTAGCGGTTATTATGGGAATCGTTTACACCCGTCAGGACAGCATGCTGGCATTGTTTCTGCTGACACTGTTTGCACTGGCCTTTGGTATTCTCCTGGTTATGGGAATCGGTGGTGCCGATATGCCGGTAGTGGTTTCCATGCTGAACGCCTATTCCGGCTTAGCTGCTGCCGCCACCGGTTTTATGTTGAATAACGATTTGCTCATTGTAACGGGAGCTATGGTGGGTTCTTCCGGTGCTATTTTGTCTTATCTGATGTGTGCCGCAATGAACCGGTCTTTTATCTCGGTAATTCTCGGTGGTTTTGGTGTTGCAGAAGGATCTCAAAGTGGTGAAGCCGTTGAGGGTGAAATCATCCAGACTTCAGCTGAAGACGTTGCGGAACAGCTGAAAAATTCGTCCAACGTCATTATTACACCCGGGTACGGTATGGCCGTGGCACAGGCGCAGGGTGTGGTTAAGGAACTTGTTGATTGGCTGAAAGCCCATGATATTAAGGTTCGTTTTGGTATCCATCCGGTAGCGGGTCGGTTGCCAGGGCATATGAATGTTTTGTTGGCAGAAGCCAAAGTTCCTTATGATATTGTGGAAGAGATGGATGAAATTAATGATGACTTCGCTGATACCGATACTGTACTGGTCATTGGCGCTAACGATACAGTGAATCCGGCAGCTAACGAAGACCCTTCTAGTCCTATTGCCGGTATGCCTGTATTGGAAGTGTGGCACGCCGGTGAGGTCGTTGTGTTTAAACGCTCTATGGCAACCGGCTATGCAGGCGTCCAGAATCCTTTGTTCTTTAAGAATAATACCCGGATGTTATTTGGTGATGCTAAGGACAGCGTTAGTCTGATTTTGAAGAGTCTTGACTAATATCATAATGTAATTTGGTCTTTGTTAAAAAATACCACCCTTTAGGGTGGTATTTTTTTGTGCTTTATTCCTGTAATAAACTATTTTTTTACCAAGCTGTTTTATATCAATAGAGCTGTTTACTATGGGATTGCTTGATTCATCGGAAATCGTTTTTATTAGCACTGAATCTTTTTTACTTTATGTTCAAATACTGATGGAACGGTGGGAACCCTTTGTTTTTGAGTCATTTTATCGATGGGGAATGAATGAGTTAGAAAATGGACAATTATACAATATACATGTGAGTTTTATGAATTATGTGGTGGCAGCCCTTGATCAATTGTATGAAATGGGGGATGTGCGAGGGATCGATATTTTACAGTCTCTGATTGATAACTGTGAAACCCCGAGAGTCATTACTATGATAAAACAAACGTCTTTTCTGTATGAGCAGTTTCAGAAAAAAATATGTATAAATCATTGTTGGGATATTATGGAATCATCAAGATTCTCAATGGGAATAGCATCATTAAGGGTGTTACATGATCATGATTATTGCATCGGAAATATAGCCGATGATTATTTCCGAAAAAGAATGTATGAAATGTAATGTAATGTATCCGGTTATATGGTTGTCAGCATTGATACCATCAATGCATCATGGACAGACATTGCTGATAGCAATGCAGTTTATCCATAACGACCGGTAACATAATCTTTTGTTTGTTGATGAGAGGGATTATTAAACAAAGCTGTGGTCTCTGCGAATTCAATTAATTTGCCCATATACATAAAAGCGGTGTAATCGGAAACTCGGGTTGCCTGTTGCATGTTATGGGTCACAATCACGATGGTAAAGCTGGATTTCAGGCTGTGAATCAGCTCCTCTATTTTTAGTGTGGAAATCGGGTCCAGTGCAGAAGCGGGTTCGTCCAGCAATAATACGTCGGGTTTTATGGCAATGGTTCGTGCGATAACCAGTCGCTGCTGTTGTCCACCCGACAGGCCCAGAGCGTTTTCATGGAGCCGGTTACTGACTTCATCCCAAAGAGCAGCGTTTTTTAATGACCACTCAACACGTTCATCCAGCTGGGATTTTTTTCGGATGCCCTGAACTCGTAATCCATAAGCAACGTTATCGTAAATACTTTTGGGAAAAGGGTTAGGTTTTTGAAAAACCATACCGATTTTCTGCCGTAAGCTGGCTACATTGATGGCACGGTCATAGATATTATGTCCTTCCAGTTGGATAGCTCCATCCACCCTGCAATTTTCCACCAAATCATTCATTCGGTTTATACTGCGAAGCAGGCTGGACTTCCCACAGCCGGAAGGCCCGATAAATGCTGTAACCTGATGTCTGGGAATAGGCATGGATACGTCAAACAATGCCTGTTTTTCACCGTAGAAAAGATTGAAGTGCTCAATATTCAGACAAATGTTTTTCGGGTCGTATCCCGTGACTGCGGTTGATTTTTGGGGTGGAGTTACATTAAACCGGCGTTGAGATGAGGTGTGTTTTGGTCTGGATTTTTTTACGGTTGTATACGTCATGGATTATTTCCTCTATTCCTTCAGCTGTGTGAGTCGGATAGCCATAGTATTTCAGTCGTTGATCATCTCAGAAAAACCGCTCAACCCTGTTCCTGATACTTTATAAGGCATAGATACTTATAAAAAATCAGGTATGTTGTAACAGGGATATTGTCGGGAAAATATGACAGTTTAATGACATCACAAAAGAAAGATTCTTATAAAAGATTTATGTGACATCGAGCATGGTCGATAGGAATATCTATAGTCTGTTTAGGGAAATCCGGAACAAGGACGCTGGTGAAGTAGACATCAATGATGATTCAGTAGGTGGTTTCAAGATGTTTCCGGGTGATGGCATAACGAAGGAAGATGAGTTATGGATGGGCCTAATAACAATAATGGAATAGGACGAGGCGGTTTTTATCCTCTCGAACCCAATTCTGCTCAGCCAGAATCACCTCAAGAAGGGGGAGGCGTTAAGCCGACCTCCACACAGCAACGGTATTTGCCTCAGGAAAATACACGTCTACTGCCTTATAAAGGCTTAGACAGCTATCAGGTAACCGCAGCCAATCCCCTTCTGGATTTTGTCCAGTGTCAGTTTAAACAAAAAGCCGTTCACAGTTTGCTGTCTGATGGTCCTCCTCAGGGGTTTAAAGTTGTTTTCATTCCAGATAATGGCTTAACGCCAGTTGATGTTGATCCGCCAGACAGTCAGTGCCCTGCGGAGGTTATGCAGCCATTGCAGCAGGCGCTGAATGACAGGAAACAACTGATGGCTAAAATAGGTCCCCAATTATTGGCTGGGGCAAGTCATGCTATACAGAATGCCAGAGAACGCATAGGTGGTGGAGATCCGGATAAAGTGCTGGCCAGTATAAAACCTCAGCCTATGTATCTGGATGACCTGTTCAGTCTGGCTAGTTTTCCTGCGCCCAAGGCTCAGGTATCTTACCTTCCTGCCCAAAATCCAGGTATATCCGGTGGTCATAATATACAAAAGCCGGTCCCGGTTACGGGCAGTTTCTATTTGCAGCCAGATGGCACATCCCTTATTCAGGGTAATGTCCCTCAGGGCTATTCACAACAACCTATTATTAACCAACCTTCCGGTTATCCGCAGCAACCTCAATCATCTGGCTATTCGCAGCCTGCTTCCGGACAACCTAATGGGGTTTATCCTCAGCCTACGGCCACGGTGCCAATGGCTAACTATTCCTCTGGTAATCCACAGGACCCCGGATTCATAGGGCCTCCAAGACCCGCGTCATTTCCAGCGGGAACAGGAGGTATCAATGGTACGATCCAGTCGGGAGATAAGGATGTAAACCGGTCTAATTCTGTGAATATCAATATTGGAGGTCAGGCAGGTGCTCCCGGTCAGCCAGGATATCCAGGGCAGCCGAGTATTCCGGGCCAGCCGGGTATTTCAGGCCAACCAGGGTATTCAGGCCAGCTGGGTATTTCAGGCCAACCGGGGTATTCAGGCCAGCCGAGTATTCCGGGACAGCCAGGATATTCAAACCAGCCGAGTGTTTCTGGCCAACCTGGATATTCAGGTCAGCCAAGTATTCCGGGACAGCCGGGTATTTCAGGCCAACCAGGATATTCAGGCCAGCCGAGTATTCCGGGACAGTCAGGATTTGCAGGTCAACAGGGTATTCCGGGACAACCCGGATTTTCGGGTTCACAGGGAATCCCTGGCCAACCGGGAGATCAGGGATCTTCTGGCTCAGCCGGTGGAATGGGGGCTTATGGTTCTCAGGGAGCTATGGGATCTGGCATAGGCGGTGTGGGCAGTGGGCAGATTGATCCCGCATTTCTTCAAAACCAGTTGGGACAGATTAGAAACGGTCTTGATGCGCTTCGTGCAGAGGCTGCTCGGCGGGCAGCATTTACACAACCAGTGGATGATTTGCTTGAGCAAATAAAGCGCTTAAGTGATGATAATGTTCGACTTTACCAACAACTGAGTGAACGTCAGCAAGCGGGACAAAACGGTTTAAATCCGACTCTGGACACGTTGCGCCAGTTGCAAAATGAAATCGGGCAATTAAGAAATGCCCTGTTACAGCAAGAGCAACAAGCGCAACAAGCGTCTGCTCCTTCACCGAGGAGCTCTGGTATCGGAAGTCAAAATACATTTTCCACTGAATTGCAGCCTGATACCCGCGCTGTGGAACAGCTTATTTCGGAATTGTTGAGGGTTGTCGGATCCGGTGCCCATGATCCCAATGATCCGGCTCTTCAAAATTTGGGAAGACAAATCAATGCATTGCGTGAAAGTCTTGCCCGGAAACAAGCCAGTTTTCAGCAGGCAGGCAACCAGCAGGCGGCTTATGATGCCAATCAGTTAGTTCAGCGCCTTAACGAACTGGCTAATGCCTTGCAGGGAGATTTACAGCAGCAGGGACAGTTACAGAACTTATTGAAAGAAGTTCGTAATATGGGGACAGCTCCTGATTCTCAGCCGCCTTCTGAAGATGAACAACGTGTAAGGCAGTTGATCCGGAAGGTGTTAGATGGAATAAATAACCCTGCCAGAAATACCAGCAATCCTGATTATCAGACATTATTGTCAGAAATTAACCAACTTCAAAATGCCTTAGCAGCCAAGAATCAACAGAACCTTCCGGGGAATGATGCTATAGCCAATCAGGCTTTAATGGCTGAGTTGGATCGTTTGAAAGATTTACTGAATCGACAAGCGCAGCAGGACAAAGCCGTTCAGGGACTGGAACAACAAATACAAACACTGAAAAACCTTGCTGCTCAAGCGGGAGCCAATTTACCGGGAGTGGATCCGTCTTTACTGGCCGATACCAGAGAATTAGCCGATCTGACCCGTAAGGTTGTTGAAACCAGTGCCCAGGGAACAGAAACAGATCCTGCTCAATTTGATCCTCTGAAACAGGCAGCGCAAAGACTGGCTGTCGGGTTGGCTGTAAAAGCAGAAAACTTGAGGAGGCAAGGGAATCGGGATGCCGCAACGGAAGCTGCTGCTTTGGCTACTCAGGTCCATCAACTGGCGCAAACCATCGATAGGGTTAAGGAACAGGCTCAGGCCTTTCAGGATATTGGCACCGGTGGCATTTTTGAAATTGAGCCGAATTTTAGTGCCCCTTCTCCTTATAAAGGATACTGGAAAAAAGTTGCAGATCTTAACAAACAAGTGACAGATATTGTTGGTCGTCCGGATTTTGACCCAGTTTCTGAACAGGTTCGGTTAGTTAGAAAAAATATGGATGATCTGGTTGAGGCTATACACTTGGCAACACCGGATTCTCCTTCACCGGAAGAACAGGAAATCCGGCAACAATTACTCGACTCCGTGGCTGTTGCAAGGGCGCTGCTGGATAACATGGCAGAGCTTAAGGCCGGAGCGGCATCAGTTAAAGAAGGCCTGGATGACATTGTTTCCAGCATGACAGATCGTGGAACTCTGTCAGAACCCTTGTTGCGACTGTTATCTGAAGCTCAGGGAATGTATGCAGAAATCGTCCCATTGATTGGTGACAGAGAAGCCCTGTTAAAGTTTCGTAATAATCTGGATACACGAGAAACGGCCATCCAGCATGAATTACGCAACGCAGATACTGAAATAGCTGAAGAGCAGATTGCCCGTCTTGGTCCGCTCATGGATATTATCAGGAGTCATGTTGATGCGCTGATTAATCATGCCGAGTTGCAGCAGCAAACTAACCAACAGCTGCAACAATTACAGAATGCCGGTCTGTTGCCAGGAGCGGGGTTGGATGCTCCTGATCCGGAAGTAGCCCATGAATTACGACGGGAATTGCAGGATCTTGATGATCAATTACGGGGTATTGATGTTCAGCGCCAACAACTGGAAGAAGAAAAAACTGCATGGCAAGCGGAGGCAGAACACTATCAGGTTCAGGTCACAGAACTGCATAAGCAAGTAGAAACACTGGCGGTTCAGGCCGGGAAATCGGATGGTCTGGCCAATGATAAATTTCAGGAAACCTATCGGAAACTGGCTGCCCTGAATGCGGACCAGCCCTTCAGTGAGAAGGAAGTGTATGAAAACATCGATCAGCTGATTCGTAAGTTACAAGATGGAGGGTTGAATCCTGATCACGCCAAAGCTTTCCGCGAAGCCGTTGGGCATGTCATTCACAGAATGCAGTCAGCGCAGGATGACTTCCAGACAAAAATGCAACGTATTGATGACAGGTCAGAGCCTGAAGTTATGTCTGCATTAGGAGCGCCACCCAGTGGTATTGCCCGGGAGAATGAGCGCATCAAGCTAAGAAAGGATTTATTGCAGCATTATGATAAGAATATTGCTGAGCTTAAGACCGTTTATGAACATGCTCGAAGGGATCTTGCATCCCGTGCGGATGCTTCCGCTGAGAATCCTGCATTTAATACCAATATGGAATTATGTCATACGAGGATCCTCGGCTACTGTGAAAAGTATCTGAAAGACAAGCAGAAAACAGTCAGGGAAGCGGCTACTGCATCGGATGCCCGAAATCTGCATGTGCAAGGTCAGATACTGAACCGTATGAAATTTGATCTTGGCTTTGAGATGAAAGACGGACAATCAGAATGGCCAAAATGGCGTGCAAGCGGTGATGTTGCTCCTGGCTTTAAAGAGCGTATCGAAGACGTTGCGAAACATTCACAATCCGGTGACAAAGCTACGCTTCTGGGACGTGTAGTTGAAGACCTGAGTCAGCGTTTAGGCTCTGATGAGGTATTATCAAGCCAGTCTTTAAAAGAGATTATCCTGCGGCAGAATCAAACCTTTTTACCGCCTTTATTGAGCACTGTATCGGATTCCAGGGATGGGGGGGGTGTTCATTTCGATAAACTGGATCCTGTTATCAATGGCTATCGGGCCTCTCAGGTAGTGCAATGCATTGCCAAGGTATTACTGGAAAAAGCCCGTAATGAACTACCTAAAGTACCGGTAACTACCCTGGAACAAGTGGATGAGCTCCGGCAAAAATCCTCCAGTTATCGGGATGCTCTGGAATGCCTTAAGACCTCATGGTGGGGAGAAGATACTCAAGGTGTTCATCTTAAGGATAAGGTAACGGCAGAGTGTCGTCATCATGTGGATGGTTCAGTGGGTTTTGCCATAAAAGATCTGGATAAGATTTTTCAGGAAAAAGGCTTAACCGGGGGTGTGCTACAGCATGATCATGGTATGGATGCTGTTAAGACTCTGGAAGGATTGAATAGAAGTGATTCAACCTGTCAGTTTGTTTCAGCTATAAATCAGGAAATTGATAACAGGACAGGATCGGGAGAGACTAACCGCCGTCTGGCAGATATTCATCAGCTGATTGAAAACAGTCCGGAGTTTCGGGACGATCTGGTTGCAGCTTTTGATAGCCTGCAAACCGATTTTATCGGTAAGAAAAAACAGATGACCGGTGATTATGCCCGCCGTTCTACTGATGTTATGAGGATGTTGAGAGAAAATCATGACCTGAAAGAATCGTTGATTCCAGCTCTCGTCTGGGAGGCGGTGGTTGTGGATGTAGGCAGCCCTAAATCTCGGCTGATGCCACACTTTATTGATCGTTACGGCGGTTCTGAAAAAACCCGCAGCAGTGGAAAATTACGGGCATCTAAAATTATAGCTCAGGCCAGCCGGTATATTCGTTCTGAAGGGAAAGTTGTACAGGAAAGCCGGGGAGGAAGCCTGACACAAGAAGAATATACGGAAAGCCGGATTAACCTGAATTTAGATGTATTGCGTGGCCAACCGCCTAAAGGTGTCAGTCCAAATCAAGAGACAGTAGACAAATTTCAAGGCCCGTGGTTTCAGTTTGATCAGCGTGGAGGAAACCAGGGTAAGTTGTTGCGCAGTTCAGAGTGTCTGCTGAATTCGTTTCTGGCTTCAGAAAAGGTGGAGGTGACCATTGTTCCCCAAACGGGTGAAAATATTATTGATATGGGGGTAGAAGTACCACCGGGTAATCCACTGGTAATGTCGGGCAAACCTTTAAGTGTTGACTTACTGGGGTCTCGATGGACTCCGGATCCGGGTTTTTTGTTGGACGATAATCCAGAAACTTTTGTCCCGTTTGAAGGGATAAAAGGGTCAGAGTCTCGTTGGATTCCTGTAAAAGATACTCACTCGGGTAAAACAGCTGTCCTGGCCATGGTCAATACCCCTAAGCGATGCGTTTTGATGTATGAGATGAGTAATAAAGGTGACTGGCGCTGTGTGCCCTTATCTTCTTCAGGCGATCCTGTTGCTGCGGCAAAAGAAGAATTTTTGGGGACAATTTCTGCTCTTGCTGCCTGTACGGTTCATAAGCAAAGTCAGGATCAGCTACCGGCTCTCAGGGAAAGAGCCCGTCAGTTATTCACTGCCGCTTACCCTGAAGGAGGTGATTTTAAGGAGATAGTTACGGGTCTTCTGACAAGAATAAGAGGCAGTAATCTCTGGTTCTCTGCACAATCCCAGCTGGAAGATATAGCTAATGAGTGCGATCAGGCACATGCAGGTGCGCAGGCTCATTATATTTCTGAAGTTAAGGGAATGAAGGCTGCGGCAACATTGATGCAGCATATTGCCATTCCTGAACCACGATCTTTCCAGATTCGTCAGGGCAAGCTGACAGAAGATCTGAGTGCTAAAAAACCGTTTGGCAATGTAACTCAGGTGGTATCGCGGGAAGAAAGGGATGAAGCGTTTGAGCATTTTCATGAACCAGCGACGTTCCAGCTGTTTAACGAACAGCTGATAGAACGCTTGACCAAAGAGTATGAAAATTATACGGGCATGCAGGCACGAATCCAGCAGGTTAAAAAAGAACTGCAGGAGTATGGTGACCGGGTTGCCGGAGCCACCCTTCACGCTTTTAAAGGGTGTGCCTTGACCGTTGATGATTTGCACAGTAATGAGTCGTTGGATCGTGCCCATCAGGGAATGAAAGTTGTTGTTGCGAAAAGTCGCCGGCATTTGTCTCTGGTGCATCAGGAGCGCATTCAAATTCGGCGTACTCTTCAGGGTATGCTGGATGACTGCATGAAAAAAACCGGATCACAACTTAACTCCAGCTCGTTTGAACATGCCCTGACTCTTTTTGAAAGAAGCCAGATACCGGAAGGGCTTAGCGATTCAAAACAGCGACAGTATATGGAGTTAATGGGGCAATATTTGCTGCTGGAAAACAGTTATCAGGTGGAGTATCAGCAGTTACAGGCTAAAAAACGATTACTTCATAAATTGAACGATATCAGCAGGAAAAGCGGCGGTGTTTCCGATGCCCAGAAACGTCAAATGCGTCAGGAATGGAATCTGGACATGAGCCTGGTTGCCGGGTATCAAAGCAATATTGAATCCGGTTTTGCAAGATATGGCAGCGGTTCCGGATATACCATGGATTCAAAAGTCATGGCTCAGCTGGCGTTTGAGCGCCGGGCGAAAACTGTATTACGGCCTAATCAGGTGGATGAAGTCAAAGAAGCGTTAAGTGATATCAGTCGTGCCATGAGCTCGGATGATACGGAAGGTATGCAGCGGGTTTCACAGAAAGGCACCGGATGGGGTAAAAGTACGGTCATCCAAATGTTATCGGATCACGCCTGTGCACAGTTACGTAATCTAAGTCCTGAAAACAGGGTGCGCCGGTCCGTACTGGTTGTCGCGCCAAGAAGCAATCAGGCAGAGCTGGATATCACACTGGGACGTTATTTTCGTCGTGGCGGAAGGGATTACCGGCGCCTTAATATGGGTGATTATACAAGCCAGCCCAACTGGTGGAGGGGGCCTGATAACCTGCGTCAGATTCATCTCACTCTGTTGGGTATTAATCCGCGAACTCCCGAGAATCCTCTCACCATGAGTCCGGTATTGAGTGAAGCTCTGCGTCAGACAGATCCAGCTCCGGTAGGGCTGTCCGTTGACGATGTGCAGGTATTGTTACAGTTGCGCCGTCATCTGGAGTCAGTCGTTCAGCAAGGTGGACCTGGTGCACATCTGGCAGATACTGCTGCTCTGAATCAGCTCAATGCCATTTGTGACCTTTTCCGGGAGTCCATGCTTTTCTGCGATGAATGGGACAGTGCTTTGTTACCTCCCCAATTGCAGATGTTGGATGAAATTGCCGGAACGGTTAATGATTCCTTTGCTGATGGAGATCCGGCTCCTGCGCCTGTTACTGCTGAACATATTCGGGATGAGCATGCAGCTTTCGTAACCGGAGCACGAAGAAAACAGTTATTGTCTGCAACCACAGGAACACCGTTTATGTTGTTGTTGGCAACGAATGAAACGGATGGAAATCGGGCCAGTGAGATATCACATTTAGGAATTGATGAGTCTAATTATCGCGCCGTCCGGTGGATTAATGAGGCGGACATCATTTTTTGTGAAAAAGAAGAAACCGGTGAAATAGCCCAGAAAGTTATTGACCGTGTCGGGTCGGATCAAGGCATTCTTTATCTGGATGCACGATCGGAAAACAGTGGGAAGGGGCAGGAGCTGGCCACAGAAATGGGAGAGGCCTTACGAGCTTGCCGAAAAGAGCGAGGTTCTTCTTTTGAGACCCTTTATTACGATGATGCCAAGCATTTGAACAAACAATTTGTTTCACAGGCGGGAGAAAAGCGCGATGTTCCTTTAGACAGTGTGGATGAACAAGTTTTAAGGGAACTGGGTGCCCCCGGAGTCGATACTATATTAACGCAAAGGGAAGGGATTGGAACGGATTCCCCTCAGGGATCAAAAACGCCTTTTGTCCATGTGGGAATTTTATCTCAGACAGGAGAAGGCCGGCTGGATTATATTGCTCAACAGGAAGGGCGTATGCGTAAAGATACCCCAACCCATAAGCAGCCGAAAATGGTGGTAGTAACTTTTGATGAGCTGGATAAGATTCAAGATTTAAGGAGTAAAAATAATCAGTCATATGATGATGTTAAGGCGGCAAAAGACAGCTGGCGGGCTATGAAGACCTGTGAAAAAACCGTCGAGAAAAAATTTGATAAGGGAGACAAGGATCGTGATGAAGTAAGCCGGCTTATGAGAAAAACTCTGCAATTCCCTGTGATGCCTGTCAATGACAAATCGTCTGGGAAGGATAACCTGAAAGCTTCTCTGGACAAATGTTTAAAAGAACAGGAAGCCCAATGGAAAGAGTTGCCGGTATTCAAAAGAAAGCCGGAGGCTCTGAAGTCTTTGGTAGAGTTTAAACGCCAGCAATTTGATGCGCAGCTGCAGATGAAACTGGTGATGGCAACAGAATTTGCCCGTCGTGATTGTTCAGACCATACCGTTAAATCAGAACAGGCAGCAGAAAAAGCTTACCAGAAAGCCATGGCTCATGAGTTAACTGCTAAAGAAGAAGATTTTGTGAAAGGTGATTTGCAACGGCATGTTTTGCAGTCCGGAGAGCAGCTAAAAAGCGTTGTTTCTCAAGCTATTGATTCATTGCCTCCGGAGAGTAAAAGAAGTCTTCAGTCAGAGCACCGACCGGGTAATTTGGTGAATCAAGTGCTTCAAGATGTCGTGAAACCTATTGGCCAGATAAAGAGACGAACGGTTGATGAGAAAAGTGGGGATCCACAATCGGCGGCAAAAGATGTCCGGCAGGCAGCACGAGAATTACAGGGTATTTTGAAGGCTGGGCAGGGAAAAGCGACTAAAGATGATGGTACCGGTTATATTTATTCTGTTGACCCTCAAGCTAAACAGAATTTTTATGCGAAAAGGCAGGAGGTAGTTACTAATGTGAGTCGGGATATCGAAAATCTTTCAAGATCAACAGGTAAAATGCTGGAGCAGCTGAGAAAGGAGTCAAAATCATTAGGAGCTATATCGCCGTCATTAGCAGATAAACAAATCAAAGAACTGGAGTCAAAACAACGGCAGTTAAATGAGCTTAAGCGATCATTAAGTAGAACAACAACATTAGATAAGGATCCTTTGTTTGAAGTTTGTGATGACATGGATAGTATTCGACAGTCTTTGATTGATCAGTTGCCTAAGTTACCTTTCCGCGGAGTCAGGAAAGGACCTTCAGTGGATATGCCTGATGACAGAGGAGACTATAAGAAATTTGCCAAAGAACAATGGCAGCATAAGGTAGGGAATAAACAAAAGGGGACATCAACTTCTGATCTTGATCATACAACCATAGTTAATAATTATGTAACAGCTATTTTGGGTGGTTCAGAAATATATACTCAGAGCACACAAAATATTTATTATGGTACGGGCGAAGAAGTGGGTATTAATACTAAAGCCAAAGCTCAGCAAAAGTGCTTGGGCGAATTAGAATGGCATAAAGATAATAACAGGGGAGATGGATATTTTAGATGGGTGAAAAAACCTGTTATTTCGCCACAACTTTCTGTTTCCCAGGGAATGCGTGATCAAATTGATGAATACGAAAATATAGCAGATATTTTTGGTACAGTAGACAGGGTGGATAATCAATTAAGGGGTGAAATTAAAAAACATCTGGAAAAACTGGATCAAGAAATACAAGGCAGAATGACAAAAGATCTGTCTCATGGTCTGGATAAGCATGTCCGGGATGCCAACAAGCGTCTGGCATTACAAAGACAGATGATGCAGCGACCTATGGTTGCAGCAACGTAATAATCCTGAGATTTTTATCCCTAATGGCTTGTAAAAAAAGGCCGACAGTTAACTGTGGGCCTTTTCTTTTTTTCACAGGGACGATTGATCAATATGGATGGTTCAGGCAGGCCAACAGGATTCTCTTATTCTCCTTATGTTCCTAACCTACCCGCAGACTGGGGCGAAACCGACGATACGCTTCATCAGCAGGGAGGACAGGTTAGAGCTCAAAATCCGGGGCATACTTTTTTTGGTAATCCCGTCCACGGGCAGGTAATGAACACCGGTCTGGGCAGTCGTTCTGTGGTTGCCATGGCAGTCGGAATGCCACAACTGGATCCTTATCAACAAGTTGCACAAACCCAGTTTCAATACAGTGTTGCCTGTAATCTGGTGGCCTGGCCGCCTCAGCCGCCGTCAGGATTTAAAGTTATCTTCAGGCCGGATGACGGCAGTGGCGATATTGATGTTTACTCGCCCCCGTCAGGTTATGATTCCGCTGGAATACATTATTTACAGAACATGCTGGGAGAGCGACAGGATTTACTTCGTCAGGCAGAAAGCCAGAATAACAGTATTACTCGTGGTGCAGGTAAAGCCCTTCAGGAATCTTACCAGCAACTGGTGAATGTACAGCCGGATGGAAATGTAAGACGACAAGGACTGTCACAGGCGCCGGTGCATGAAATTCGATTAGATGATCTGTTTCATCTGAATGGGCAACCTCCAAAGCAAGCTTTTCCACCGGTTGCTGTACCTGCTCCTCAGTCCAATACGGCTCCTGTGGCCGGAGAGTTTCTGGTGCGGCAGATGATGGATGCCATGAATCAGGTTGCCGCTCAAATTCAGCAAATGCAGGCGCAGGCTGGTGAATCAAATCAGGCATTGCTGGATGCTATTAGTCGGTTATCTCAGCAAATTGGCCAGTTGCCTTCACAGCCCCCGACACAACAGCCGGATATCATCCGGCTATTATCGGATCAAGTGCGGCAGCTGATTCATCAGCTTGGGAAGCAACAACCGGTCATTCAGATTCAGCAACCGGACACGTCAGCAGCGCTTGCAGAAGCGCTCCGACAGTTGGCAGCTGCTCCTTCTTCTTCTTCTTCTGTACAAAAGACGGATAGCGTTGATCAACAGAAAAATAAGCCGGCCCCTTTGCCGTCTGGGGCCGATGTTCACTTGTCCCAGGCGGTGAACAGGATGGCTGAAATCATCGGTAATATGCAGAAAATACAACCGGTTTCTGTGCAACCACAAGTACCACTGCAGCCTCCTGCTGTTGTGTCCCCGCCACCCACTCCGTTTGTTCCGGTGGATATTAACCGTGAATTGATTGAAACCCTGAAGCATCTGGTGGGTCGTTTGCCCCAGCAGCCCGCCGTGAGTCCTGCACCTGTTCAGGATCCGCGCATTGATGCCCTGAGCGAGGCGGTACGCCAGATTTCAGAGAATATTCGTCAGTTGAATCAGAAAACAGATCATCAGGGCAGAGATCAAAATGCTGTTCCCGGATTGGCGCAGGATATTGCCGCGATTAAGCAGCAACTTCAGGCGTTATTAAACAAAGAACCGGTGAATATTCCGCCTGTTCCTGCTGCACCGGATTTATCGCCCGATCTGTTGCGTGAAAAAGATAAGTTAAATCAACAATTACAGTCTCAATATCGTGATTTGCAGGATCAGCTGCAGGATAAGGATAAGCAAGTTAATCAGTTAAAGCAGGCGCTGGTGAATGCCCGGGATGATTTATCGAAAGCCTTGGCGAATGGCGAGCAGATCGAACCGCTGATAACTGAAATTAATCGGTTAAGAGAACAACTGGATAATGAAAAGTCTGATAAGAATCAACTTGTTCAAGGGATTCAGCAGTCCTTAGATGATCAGATCAGGCAATTGGGAAATGATAACAAGAGGCTGGCTGATCAACTCAGGAATTTGCAGGCGAAAGCCGATAATGCCGAACCGCTGCAACAGAAAATTAAGGATCTGCAACAAGAGCTGGATAAGCGACAGGCAGAAAAACAGCGGATCAGTCAGGGCGTGCAGTCAGATATCATGGGCGACGCTGAAGACCTGAAAAGACAGCTTCAGGAGATGGAAACTTTACTGAATGATGCCTTACGAAAAGGAGAGCAGGTTCCGGATCTTGAGCAGGAAGTTCTTGCATTACGGGAACATTTAAAGCAAGCAGATAAACAGGTTGCCGCGTTGTTGGATGATAACCGACATCTGGCCGATCTGAAAGAGAAACTGGTCGCAGCAGAAGATGAAAATGCTCGAATTCCTTTGTTAGAAGAGCATATTAAAGCATTAAATAAACAACTCGAGGACATAGGCGCTTCTGAAAAAGAGGCCTTTGAGATTGAACTGACTGGCTCTCCAGCGGATGACAGTGAGAAACAAGAACTGCTGGATGCACTGGCGCAGGCACATCGTCTTCTTGAGCACACAAAAGCAGCCGATGTCATTAAAATTGCGGGGCTGGAACGTGAACTGGCCAGTCAGGAAGCAAATTTTAATCGCGAACGGGATTCTGCGGATCGGCATAGGCAACTGGCAGAACAAAAAGCCGTTCTTGCAGAAAAACAAAACCAAAAGTTGGCCGAGCGAAATAAAGAAAAAACCGACGAATTATCCGCCGTGAAAGACCAATATGAGCAATTGCGAAGGGAGTTGATGGCGGCCTTAGCGCAAAAAGATCAATTGACGACACGGCAAGAGGAGGTAACAGATTCTTTTAGTGAAGAAAATGATCATAAAAACCGGTTGATTAATCACCTGGAAACACAGATTAAACAGCAGCAAGATCAGCTTACGGAAGCTGAAGCGCTCAGGGCTGAATTGCAGCAGAAACTTAAGATGTTTGCGAATCGAGAGCCTTCTGAAACCCCTGTAGCGACAGAAGAAACCCAGACATCGCTGGAACAGTCACTGGCTGATACAGAAGATATGATGAGTGATATACAAAGCGATCTGTCTGATACCAGAAGAGAGTTTTCTCTGCAGGTAGATTTATCCGGTGACTTGTTCAGACAATATCAGGATGAGTTACATGATCTGAAAGCGCAGTTGGAACAGAAAGACCATCAGATAAGCGACTTATCGGAATCAATGGAAAACGCTCGAAGGCAACATGAAAATGCCATACAGGATCTGTTGAATCAAAACACCGATGAAGCTGAACGTTTTAGTGACCAGTTGCAGGCGGTAGAAAACCGTCTGGTTGAGGCACATCAAGAAAAAGAAACCCTTGAAAAGAGGATTCAAGATTTTGAGTATCAAGTGTCTGATGATCATCAGGAAAAGAATGCGCTGAGGGAGCAAAAAACAAATGCGGAAGAACAACTGAAACGTCAGGAAAACGTCATCGCGCAACTGGAGGAAGAAAAACAAGATGCCTTGCAGGCTGCACAGAAGCAAATGGCTGAAGTTGAACAGTTATTGGATGAAAAGCAGGGGTGGGAAAAAGAGAACGGTGAATTAAGGGCGGTTCTTCGTCAACAAGAATCCGCTGTTCATCAATACAAACAGGAGTTGGAAGAAGCTCAGACAAGGAATACAGAATACGATCGAACCCGTATGAAACTTAGGGAGGCTGAACAGCAGGTTCAAAAATTCGATGATCAGTTGGTCAGTGCGAGGGTAAGGCTGGAATCTGCTGTTCAATCAGGCAAGCTGAGTGATGAGGAAAAAGACAGGCAAATTGCCCAGTTAATAGGGCAAAGCAGTGAGGCTGCAGAAAAAGCATTACATTTGGAAGAGGAACTTGAAAACATTCAGCTTCAGATAGAGAAGGAGACAAAAGCGGCCAGAGATGATTTTGAACGAGAGAAAAAACAATTTGAATCCGATATAGACCAGGCGGCTTTGGAGCTTGATCAAATAAAACAGGAAAAAACAGAGTTACAGAGAAAACTGACAGATCAGGAAACGGAGTTTCAAAAGGCATCGGAGAGTTCCACAGAAAAGGCACAAATACTGGAAGCAGAAGTTAAGGCTTTGAAAGATGAGATAAACCGCAAAGATGGGGTTATTTCTGAGCTTACCACCAAAAATCAAGAACTTGAGACCGCTTATAAAAAATTACAAAAAGAATGTGAGGAGCTGAAGCACAAAATACATGAACTTTCTGAATCAAAAAAGGTTTTGGAACAGAAAAATGATCAATTTAAGCAGGCTGAACATCGAAATGAAGAAGAAATAACCACTTTGCGTCAGAGTTTGGAGCAGCAGAAAAAAGCGGTAACTGGCGCTGCGGAGCAGCTTGCGCAGCAAGAAGTGACGTTTAAAGACCAAAAGCACGATTGGGCTGAAAAATCAGATGCCTTACATAAAGAGATAGAAAAAGAAAAACAAAAAACAGAGCAAGGAAAATCAGCTAATGATGGCTTAAGTCAACGAGTCCGGAAGCTGAAAAATGATCTGGCACAACGGGAAAAAGATCGAGCAGGCCTTGAAGGCAAAGTGGCAGAATTAGCAATTAATGTTGAGCAACATAAAAAAAGGACAGAGAGAGCGGAAAAGGAACTGGCTGCAGAAAAAGCCCGGCATTTCCAGGGAGACACGCCTTTTTCAGCGGTCCGCAATCGCTCTTTAGAGCGAGATGGCGTATTAAAGCAGCTACAAACGGAGGACTGCCGAAAAGAATCGGATGCTTTGCGCCATATTATTTCCGGCGCTCTGGATTCCAGTGGCGTTTCCGGTTTTAAAGATAAGTTAATTAAGGATCTTGAGGCATTACCGCCTTACGAAGGCCCGTCATCGCTGGATCAGATGCCACCCGTCTGGGTTGATATTGAAGGAAAACGTGCCGCTGCCTATGGAGAATGTGCAGACTGTATAGAACGATCCATACAGATTTTCGAACACAAGATGGAAAAAGCGCTGGAAACTATTGTCTCTGAGAATCCGGAAAAAAAAGATGCGTTGAGTCGAGCGGTAAATAGCCTGAAAGCACTGGTTGTGGAAGAAATGGATGATGAGTACAGGCATTTTTTCCAGCAGGAATCGGTGTTATCCAGTACCGCCGATCAGGTGAAGAAGGATATTCAGGATATCCATCATCAGGATTTTGGCCAGACAGATCCGATAAAAAGTATCGATCCAAAAGGTAACCCTGACACTTTCAGCCAGCACGTTTCAGAAGTGTTGAAAAATGGAAAGGTAGAAGAATCAGCAGCGGTGTTGGATCGTTTTATTCAGGCCATTGGAGTGGCTCAGGTCAATGGTGATCCGGATAACGACCTGACACATTGTATCCAGAGAGAGTTTTTGCACGGCGTAGTGCCCAAGGTTCTGCCAAAATCCGGAGGGAAAGAATACAGTGCAAAACAACATGCCTATGGTTTCAGACTAGGACGTATGGTACAGGGTGGTGTTAAGGCTCTGCTGGAAAAGGCAAAGCAGGATTGCCGGAATGAGGCAACAGCAGGAAAAGAAAGAGAAAGTGCCCGTCAGCAGCTGGCGGATTGTATGCGGGCGTTGGATAGCATGGAAGAATTAGGTGCAGATGATCAGGGACAGCTTCTGGTCAATCGTATTTCGCCGGCCAGCCGGGAATATATACGAACGGTTATTGCCATGGGGCGCCAAGAGCTGGTGGCATTCTTTGCTAAAAAAGATAACAGCCCGCAAGGTACAGTCGTCGAAACCCTGAAACATCGAATAAACCAGCTGAATTTTCCCGATGCAGGTTTCCACGATACGGACAGAGACTCAATGATTCGCAGCGCTGAAGAGGCTTGGGGTGAAATAAGTAAACATCGTCCAGCGCAAAATAAACAGCAGGGCATAAAAATTGCAGAACAAATGTTGCAGGACCCTCAGACGGCTGCTGACCTGGTCAATTTGGTACTGCGAATGCAGGAAAAACAACACGGCCAGACGAAAGTCGGTTTTTGGGAAGGCGCTTATCAGCGAGCATCAGAGGAAGGCTTGCAAAGAATTTGCAGTCGCCATGGTTTTCCTGAGAAGCCGGCGTTCTTTGAGCTGTTGTTAGCGATGGGAAAACAAGCGGGTGATATTGCTTCCGGTGACAGGGATAATTCGATAGTTCCTGTGTTACTGGCTCGTTACAAAGGTAAGGAAACCAGCAAGCAAGGATTATTAAGACCGGATAAATTTATGCTGGAATGCCTGTATCTGGTGCAAAAAGAAATGGAACGCTCAGGTGTGTTAACTCCGGCCAGTAGCACAGAGTCATTTGAGGTGATTTCTGATCCTGAGAAGCGCAGCTTTGATGATACAGGAATCCCATTAAACAGGCGTGGTACCGATGGCCCATGGCGTGGGATTGCTGTAAACCCTGATGGTGTAGCTCATATGCATCATCAGGATGTGGCTAAGGCACTGGGAACCCGGCAAAGACAAGATTTGTATTCCGAAGAATCCGGATGGTATGGGAAGCGTCCGAAAGACGATAAAATTACAGGGCAAGTAACTGGGCAGGGAGTAATAGCTCAGTTCTTTGATCAGTGCCATAGCGAATTGACGGAGAATAAAAAGCTGAATGAGCGGACTTTGACCGTTAAGGATACGCATCCGCCATTAATATTTACACAGACCCGTCAGGGCAAAGAAGGATTTGGTGCGGCACGGATACAGTTTTCCGGGCATGAACATGAAGTGCATTTGGGTTTCCTGCATGCTAACCCGGATTTTAATTCGCCGTTTGAACAGGAAGATGACAGTGGAAGTCTGCACAGGGACTGGCTGCCTGTAACGAATGTGATGGATTCCAGTCAAACCGGTCTTCTTGTCTTAAGAAAAACACCGACAGCAAAAAATGGGCAAAAATGTTTTTATTTTGAAACGAATGATGCGGGAGAGTTGATTTGCCGGCCTATTGGAAAAAACGACCCTGAGCAGGAAGCTTTTGAAGGCAGCCTGATGGCACTGGCAGGAAATTTTGCTAAGGGAAAACCGGTTTCCGGTCAGCAGGTTCAGTTTCAGCAGGCTTGGTCTGCCTGGCAGTCCCGACAGGTGAAGCAGTTATTGTTGCCGGATTTTGAGACGTTTAAAGCAGAAGCCGGAGAGTATTTGCAGAGTTTGGAAAAAGCGGGGAGACATTGGTTTTCCCGTGAGCATTGTGTGAGTCTGTGTGATCGGGTTGCCACATTCCAGGAACCCGTTGCCCTGCCTGCTTTCCGAACGGAAGATGTAAAATACGTCAGTCCATCGGAAGGCGAGCCCGCGCGGGTTAAGTTACCCGTGTCAGTACAGATCATGCAGGCTCGCCTGAAAGATACCGCATCCCTTGCACGATTGATGCCCGCCAATCCGGAAAATTTACCGGATTATCGTTTGCCTGAAGATTTTAAGTTAATGCATGAAGCTTTTGTCGATGAATTCCAAAAACAGGTGGGTAATCAATTTGAGGCTCGTGAGGAATGGGCAAAGCGTGAAAGGAAAGAGCATCAGGATTTTTGTGATCATGTTTTTCAGGATATGCAGGTATTTAACGGTACTGAGCTGAATGCGAGTCATGATGAAATTAATAACCAGAGTTTTCAGTCGCAAATTCGTGCTATGGAACAGAGCATAGGCCGGCAACAGGAAGAGCTGGCCGGATTTTCAGAAGACGCGGCGATCCTGGGGCAGGAAATTCGCCAGTCTATGCAGAAAGCTCATATTAATGAAAGAAGTCTGGATACGGCTAAACAACTGTTTATGCGGGGCTGTATTCCTGAAGGAGTGGATGACCGGCAGGTTTTTGATGAAACCGTGATGAAATTGCTTATCGCTGAAAGTGGCCAATATACCACAGAGCAAATTCTTCGGGGTAAACAGGCGTTACTGGGAAAAATGCGACGGCTGGAACAGGCGCGTTCTGGCATGGAACAGCCGGCACTGAGAGAGGCGTGTCGTCAACTGAATCGGGAGAATTCCCGGTTAGCTGCCCGTCAGGGGTATCTGGAAAAACGTCTGGCAGGTTATAGCGATGAGTCCATGTCGCTTCTGATGCGTCAGGCTAAAATGTTCGAGAACCTGAATTTTACTTTGTACCGTGATGATCAGGTGGAGATGGCCAATAATATCAAGACCCTGATCCATGAAGCTGCTACAGATACCGGGGGGGGGACGCACCGTTGCGGTTTGCGGGCAGGTACCGCATTCGGTAAAACCATTCTCAGTGAGGATTTTCTGAGTCAATCTTGCAGTGAAGGTATTACAGGCATCTATATGGCACCGCCTTTTAATCAGAATGATTTTGACCGGCGGATGCAAACGTATTGTGAACGGGTTAATACCCGTTATCAGCGGGTCAATATTGAAGCAGATTTTTCAGGTAATGGCGATTGGTGGAAGGATTCAGAAAACCTCAATGGCATACTAAATGTAGTGCTGGGTCTTCCAAGGGATACTCGGCCTGATCAAAGAGAGGACATTCGCCGCCGTAATGGTCTGTTGCCGGCAGGCATTTCCACTCGCGATGTGGTTATTCTGGATTCTCTTCGAGAATTTATGGCAGAGGAGATAAGCGGGGGAAATACTCAATATCAGCAGCAGTATTCTATTCTCGAAGACATTATTGCCCAGGTTTCGGGACGTCACCCTGAATACCGTGCGTTTGTGGTCAGGGATGAATGGGATAATAACGACGGCATCGATGCGGACCTGACGGCAGTGAATGGTATGATTCCTTCAGAATTCCAGCGTCCCCTGGATAAGACACAATTACTGGAAAAATTATTTACTATTGATAACCGGATGGCTAATGGCGTGTTTATGTCGGCAACGGATGGCACGCTTTATCAGGCCGCACAAACTTTTGATGCGGAGAATGTGAAGGATATACATGCCAAGAGTAAGGTGGATGCCTGTACGGGAAACCAGAGAGCACTTCGTTGGCAGGCTCAGGCAGACTGGTTTCTGGTTGATGATGATGGGATGGGTGAGCAAGAGGTCATGGAAAGGGTAGCGGGTCATGCGGTTCAGCAATTCGGTTCAGATTGCCCGTTTATTGTGATGGATGCCCAAGTTGAGAATGATGGAAAGACAGAAGCGTTAGTTCGCCAAGGTCATGTCGCCTTCGCCAAAGCCCGGGCCCAATCAGGAGGACAGCAACATTTCGGTGCGATTCGTCATGCTCAGGATGGACAGCTGGTTAAATTTAATCCTGGACAACCGCCTTATCAGGATCCTAATGGTCATGCCATGACGGATACGGATGTCCGGTTATTATATCTGGAAGGGGGGCGGGGTAATGATGTTTTTCTTGGCGACTATAATGCAACGGGTACGGACCCTGCTCAGAATAATGAAAGTCGTGAAAAAGGTTCCAAGTATATTATTCTGAATCGCTTTACTCGTGGAGGAAATACCCAGAAGGAAGCCCAGCGTATGGGGCGTGGGCAACGGAAGGCGGATCCGGAAAACCCACAGGGCATGATGATACCGGTTAGGAAGTCGGAGCTAAGTGAGTTATCCAATAATCCGAAAGTTCCTGCCCACCTGAATAAATCCATTAAGGCACTTTTAACGCAGTTTGATGTTTTGACCGCAGCCAGAAAGTCGCTTGAAAGAAAACTTGACGGACTGGAAGGCCAGGGAAAACAGGCCTGGGATTATGCTATAGGTAAACCTGTCACCTTTAAGTCTCTATCAGACGATAAGAAAGCCATTGAACAACAGTTAAAAATGCAAATAACAACAGAAATTGAGCGCCTTAAAACGGATGAATGGAAATTCTTGCCTTCGGTGGATGGTGGTATGGAGGCGCTGGCTGTATTTAAGCAGACAGAACGGGAAATGCAGATGGAAGCCCGTAAGGTATATATGCAGGTTCAGGCCTGGCGGGATATTAACCCTGATTCCAGAGCTATTGATGAAGCTGCCCGCAATGCACAGCCGAAAGCGTTTGCAGAAGCGATGTGCCTTAAAGAAAAAGAGCGCTTGAACGCTATAGCTTCCGGTTTTATGGATAATGACACTCAAAAAGAACAACTGGTACAAGAGGTAGTAAAGCAGCTGGGAAAACCAAAGGGTAACAATAACGATATGGAGGAAATCACCCGCAGTGCTGTAGACAATATGATGAAAGGCATCAGAGATAGTATTTGTGAGTTACCTCGCAGAGAGATGAAAAAGGACAAGGAGCCAGAGATAGCAAAGGCATTTCCTGAGCAGGAAATGATGACTAGGTTGGAAAAAATTCATGCCGAGATTGTTCGTCAGGCAGACTCTGAAGACAGTAGTTTCTTTGATGTATCCGGGGATAAAATTGAGCAGGCAATAGCTCTTGCGCAGAGCCAGGTGGATGAGACCTGTGATGCCGCTTTTTCTTTCTTGTCTGACCGTATAAAAAACATGAGAGACCGGTTGAATGAAGCGGGTAAGACGGGATGGAGAGTTGAGCAGGCGATAAAAGATTTGGATATTATTTCAAAAGATATTAGTAGAGTAAAAAAAGCCAAAACATCGGACGTAGAACAAGGGTTTGAAAAGTGGAAAATGGACATTTATTCAGCGCTGAATAAAATTGAAATCAATCATACCTCTATTGAGAATAATGATTACATCAAGCAGATTGTCTGGAATCTTGCCAAACTTCATGGTGTTCCTTCAGACAGAAGTGCCAAAAAAGTAGGAAACCAATATGAGTTTCCCCTTGCAAGCAGGCTTACAGAAAAAACAATGCCTTTTAAATTGGAATTAGGGAAAGTTCAGGGCGGTTATCAAGTATTGACTTTTACCGGACCGGCAAAGCTGGGGTGGTTACAGAAAAAGGCAGGACATAATAATAACGCGTGTGATTGGGCAATACAGAAACTGTCGGAAGCCCATAGTTGTCTCAAGGCAGAAAAACTGAAAAAAGCACAGGGCGAAGGGCAGTTAAAAGTCATTCGAGAAGCTTTATCAAAATTAGCTGATGAAAAGGTTATGAGGGATGTGAAACAACAATACCAGCAATTACATCAGCAAATGCTGAAAGAAATTCATCAGTTTGAGGCATTGCGCCGAAAACAGGAACAACTGATGCAACATAGGATGGAAGCATCAGTTGCAGGTTGATTCTGGGGATGTATTCGGGAGAACACACTGCATCCGGTTTTTGCCCGTTTTATCCAGATAACGCTGAAAGTCGCGTGGAACACGACCTGTGGATGACCCGTACCATTGTACTGTGTCACCTGATAGTGTGAGGTATTCAAAGTTATGTTTGGTTGGGATACTGCGTCGTGTTGTTGTACTGCTATTTAATTCATGGCACAGATCTTCTAAAGACAAGCCTTTGTCTACCATAAGTTTTTGTATTTCTTTGGCATATTTTTTCCGGGCTTTTAATTTTGCTGTCTCAGCCTGATGCTTATGCTTTTTTTCTTCGAGAATACTGTTCATCAGTTTGATGATCTTTTCTATATCAGAAATATGAGTGTCTCTGAAGAGATAACGTACGCGCCGTTTACTGGATAAATGTTTTAAAATATCATCAATGGTATTCATGCTGTTTAGCCTGTTTTAATTCTATGATTTTCAATAGGCAAAAAAAATGAATAAAAGTTCCTTAATGGTCTGTAATTTATTCGTTTTTTTATTACTGTTATATAAATAAAAAAAACGATAGAGGTTTGGAGACTGGAGATTTTTGTTCAGTCTGATACTCAATGAATAAACATTGTTACAAATGATATGCCTATATAGTGTAAACAGGCTATGGTTAACAGTAACAACAGGGATTTTGGGTTAAGCAGGTATGCTAAACAGAATTTTTCTGCCCCCTATTATTCTGGTTTTGCTTTACGGTTTCTGGGTAAGTGCTGAGTTTCGTGTCGTAGCAGCGGGCGTTGCTGTTTTTCTTTTTGGGATGATTTATCTGGAAAAGGGCTTTAAGGTTTTTACGGGCAGCCTGTTGGAACGCCTGTTAAAAAAAATTACCGGAAGCCTCTGGAAAAGCCTGACATTTGGTGTTGTGACAACCTCTCTTCTTCAGTCCAGTTCTCTGGTTTCCATCATTATCATTTCTTTTTTAAGTGCAGGACTGATTGGGCTAACAGCTGGGGTGGGAATTATTCTGGGAGCTAATCTGGGCAGCACGACGGGAGCCTGGCTGATCGCCGTATACGGCATGAAAGTAAATCTTGCAGTGTATGGCATGCCTCTTCTGGTACTGGGGCTGTTGTTGAATACCCGTAACCACCATAACCTGAAAGGGGTAGGACTGATTCTGCTGGGAATTGGTTTTCTTTTTCTAGGCATTGATTACATGAAGGAAGGATTCGAGAAGTTTCAACAGTCTATAGATTTGAGTCGATTCCAGCTGGCAGGTATTACCGGGTTACTGCTTTATACCTTGTTAGGGGTTTTTGCTACGACTGTGATGCAATCCACTAATGCCACACTGGTGCTGGTTTTTTCAGCACTGTCGACTTTTCAGCTGGGGTATGAAAATGCCATTGCACTGTCTATCGGTTCCAATATTGGTACAACAGTAACCGCTATGTTAGGTGCTATCAGTGCCAATGCTCAGGGTAAGCGTCTTGCAGTAGCACATTTCCTGTTTAATGTTTTTACTGCCACTCTGGCATTATGCCTGTTTTATCCGCTATTAGATGTTGTAGAGCAACTGTCTGGCTGGATAGGTATTGATAGCAGTAATACAGCCATTAAACTGGCGCTGTTTCATACCTTATTCAATTTAACCGGTATCCTTCTTATGTTGCCTGTGATTAACCGACTGGTGGCATGGCTGGATACTTTATTTTGTCAGCCAGCTAAGGCTTCTGCTTTCAATACAGAAGGCAGTGAATCTGTTGTAGAGAGGGCTGTTTATCTTAATCATGCTGTGCTGGGCTATCCGGATGCAGCACTCAGGGCCATGACGAAAGAGTGTGCCCGACTTTACCGAAATACTTTGGAACTGATTTGTTACGGTATTTATTTGTCCGGAGATAAATTGCGTAAAGCCGATAATTTAACAGAACTGGTCAATAACTGGGAGCGACAGCCGCAACCATGGCCAATTAAGGTGCTTTATTTCCGGCATATCAAGGGTATTTATGGCGATATTATCCATTATGGTGGGGCTCTTGAAGGCAGTCTTACTCGTCAGCAGGCTCAGGAATTGTTTGCCCTGAAAGTAGCCTGTCGTAATTTTGTTCAGGCCATCAAGCACATTAAGCATATCTATAAAAATATGGGTCTGTACATAGAATCAGAAAACGATGAAATCCGCCATCAATACAATCAGTTGAGAATATGTTTAGCCTCTGTTCTGAAGCTGGTGGACGTTCTTGGTGTTCGTCGTAATTATCAGCATATCCGTGAACATGCCGAACAGTTGAAGCAGGAACTACAGGAGCAAGACCAGCTCACTCACAATACACTCAACACACTCATCCGTTCCCGGCAGGTGGATTCCCATATGGCCGGTTCATTGATGAATGACAGCGCCCATGTCCATGATGCCTGTACCTGCCTGATTGACGGAGCCGTTATTATGGTGACTCGGGATCAGGAAGAATATCGGTCAGGTACATGGTAATTCAGGAGATTACCCTTCAATATACAGACAGAGAGAAGCCTGCATTATCCAGATAGTGCTGCTCCCGTTCGAAGTCGGCTTGGGTCAGAGGATGGGCGCTAATCCAGTCGGGAGGGAAAATAACGGTTATCTGCGTTCCTTCGACCTGAATTTTATAGGTGGGCATCGCTTCGTCGCTGTGACAGTGGTTTAGCAGGCAGGCAAGGCGAAGAAGAATGGCCAGCTTAAGCAGTCGCTGTGCTTCATCAGATGACCACTTTTTAAATTTGTTCAGGGGAATGCTGCGGCGATGACATAAAATCAACAGGGCTAATTGTTGTTGTTGCTGTTTACTGAATCCCATCAGGTCGGAATGGCGAATCAGGTAAGCGCCATGACGATTGTATTTCGAATGGGAAATATCCAGTCCTATTTCACTGAGGCGGGCAGCCTGACATAACAGTCGCCGGTTGGCTTCTTTCGATAATTTCCAGCTTTTTTTTGCCTGTTTGAAACAAATCATCGCGTGTTTGCGTAATTTTTCACTTTGTTCCTGATCTACATGATACCGAGTCATCAGGGCAGTAATGGTTCGTTCACGCACATTTTCATGGCCGGAACGACCCATCATGTCGTACAGTATGCCTTCCCGTAATGCCCCGTCAGAAATTTGCATGTTCCGGATGTGCAGGGCATCAAAACAGGCTGTAAGAATGGCAAGCCCTGCAGGAAAAATATTCTGCCGGTCAGGTTTTAGCCCGTTAAGTTGTATTGTTGTGAGTGAATGAAATGAAAGCAGTTTTTGTTTCAGGCGCTCAAGGCCTTCATGGGTTATGGTGTCTGCACCGGCTGATTCCATCTGGCTGATTGTATGGCTGATGCTGCGGATGGAGCCAGAGGAACCTATGGTGTCAACCCAGCCCTGTCTGCGATAGGCCCTGGTAATGTTAATCAGTTCCAGACGGGCTGCATAGTAGGCAGCTTGAAAGCGTTCTGGCGTTAACTGGTTATCAGGAAAGAAACGTTGGGTATAGGAAACACAACCCATATGAAGGCTTTCCATTAAACGAGGCTCAAAACGTTTTCCTATGATAAACTCTGTACTGCCCCCACCGATATCTATGACCAGTCGCTTGGCACCGTCGTCTGCACAGGTATGGGCAACACCCAGATAAATAAGGCGGGCTTCTTCCCGACCGGCAATGATCTCTACGGGGCAGTCCAGAATTTTTTCTGCCTGTGCAATGAAATCACGGCTGTTTTTGGCTTTGCGCAGGGCGTTGGTTCCGACAACTCGGGTTCCATCAAATTGCCCTCCTTTTAGGTATTGTGCAAAACGGGCTAAACATGACATGCTGTTTTTCAGGGTAATATCATTGATATATCCGTCAGGATCAAGCCCTGCAGCCAGTTGAACTTTTTCTCCCAGTCGGTCCAGCGGACGGATTTCGCCTTGTCCACGGCGGGCGACGATCAGGTGAAAGCTGTTAGAACCCAGATCGATAGCTGCCATGAGTTTTTGGGAGCTTGTTTCATCGTGATAGTTGTTTATCATGGATAATATGGATTGACTTATGCTGTGTTCATGGCGGAGCATAACAAAAGTTGGATAATATGGCATACCTAATCAGGTTGAGTCTGGCCATAAATTAAAAGATCAGCGGTTAATGGTGAAAAATAAACGCATACCTGCTTCCTTTGGGCATATGCCAAAGTTAAGGGGTGTGAGTTCTTTTTAGGTATTGAGGGTATTCTTGAAGAATATCTGGAAAGAATGCTCGTGATTTGTTTCCAAGGCAAACTGTTTGCTATGATTTTTTGCAGGGAAATAATGATCAGATAGTTACAAACTAGGAGGTGTATTTATGAGCGAAACGATTAAAACAGTGACTGATGCAACATTTTCAGATCAGGTTTTGAAAGCAGAGGGGCCTGTACTGGTGGATTATTGGGCAGAGTGGTGTGGCCCTTGTAAAATGATTGCACCGGTACTGGATGAAATTGCTCAGGACTATCGGGACAAATTGCAGGTCTGTAAATTAAATGTGGATGAAAATGAAATGACGCCTTCCAAATACGGTGTCCGTGGTATACCGACACTGATGCTGTTCAAGGATGGCAGTGTGGAAGCTACGAAAGTAGGGGCTTTATCCCGATCACAATTAACAGCTTTCCTGGACAGTAATCTATAATCTCTGGATGGTTATGTTATTGCGCCAGTGAATTTTCTGAACAGGCAATAAAACGTGACTTGTTTTTCGTATTGTTTTAGTGGTTGTTTATTAAACAGTAATAAAATAAACACCGTTTTTAAAACTGTGCTATATCTTGTTAAAAGTAGAAAAATACTGGGGTTGATGTCGCTGTGATTCTTGATTTTTTTCGAGGATAAGTTATACACTAGCGGAACTAGGCTGTCAGATTTCGATGACGTATCTGCGTTCTGCTCTAGCTGGACGGGTGTTATTTTTAAAATTCCGGTATTGGCGCGCAGCTGTCCAGAATCATAACAAACCAAACAGCATCTGATATTCCTGCAACGACAGCTACTTACCTTTCAATAAATGTTCATAAACTGCCATGCATCTTACCGAACTGAAGAAAAAGTCTGTTCCTGAGCTTCTGGGTATCGCCGGAGAGATGGGACTTGAAAATCTGGCCCGTTCACGCAAGCAAGACGTTATTTTTACCATTTTGAAGCGTCATGCAAGAAGTGGTGAAGATATATACGGCGATGGTGTTCTGGAAATTCTTCAGGACGGCTTTGGCTTTCTTCGTTCTGCTGACAGTTCTTATATGGCGGGGCCTGATGATATTTACGTGTCCCCCAGCCAGATTCGCCGGTTTAATTTGAGAACAGGTGATACGATCTCTGGAAAAATTCGTCCACCCAAAGAAGGTGAGCGTTATTTTGCTTTGCTGAAAGTAAATGAAATTAACTTTGACCAACCGGAAAATGCCCGAACCAAGATTCTTTTTGAAAACCTGACTCCTCTGTTTCCTCAGCAAAGGCTGATTATGGAAATGGGTAACGGTTCTACAGAAGATTTGACGGCTCGTATTGTTGATTTGGTCGCGCCATTTGGTAAAGGTCAGAGAGGACTGATCGTGTCCCCACCAAAAGCCGGGAAGACATTAATGTTGCAGAATATTGCAGCTAATGTGGCTCGTAATAATCCGGAATGCCATCTGATTGTCTTGCTGATCGATGAACGTCCTGAGGAAGTGACTGAAATGTCCCGCTCAGTACGTGGTGAAGTAGTTGCCTCTACCTTTGATGAGCCCCCTGCCCGTCATGTTCAGGTAGCTGAAATGGTATTGGAAAAAGCTAAGCGATTGGTTGAACATCGAAAAGATGTCGTGATTCTGCTGGATTCCATTACCCGTCTGGCACGGGCTTACAATACGGTTATCCCTTCTTCTGGTAAGGTGCTGACCGGTGGTGTTGATGCCCATGCGCTGGAGCGGCCAAAACGTTTCTTCGGTGCTGCACGTAATATTGAAGAAGGCGGTAGTCTGACTATCATGGCCACTGCACTGGTAGACACCGGTTCTAAAATGGATGAGGTTATCTTTGAGGAATTCAAAGGTACCGGTAATATGGAATTGCATCTGGATCGTCGTTGCGCTGAAAAGCGGGTATTCCCTGCTATTAATATCAATAAGTCTGGTACACGCCGTGAAGATTTACTGACAACGGAAGAGGAACTACAAAGGATGTGGATCCTCCGCAAGATCCTGCATCCTATGGATGAGATTTCAGCCGTTGAGTTTCTGCTGGACAGGATGAAACATACCAAAACCAATGCTGACTTCTTTCAGGCGATGAAAAGAAAATAATCCTTAATTTTGTGGTTCAGAGAGTCGTTGAATTTATTAAGTAGCACAGTCTTATGGAGCGTTTATTTTTAAAGGGTACTTGTCTTTGGTGGCAGTGGCCTTTAAAACGTTACCTCTGATGTTTTATCCTGTTCATTTTAAGCCAATGTGATGAAGTACCGAGATCTGCGGGATTTTATACAGCAACTGGAATCGCTGGGCGAGCTGCGGCGTATTTCTGTGGAAGTGGATCCTTATCTTGAAATGACGGAGATCAGTGACCGTGTTTTGCGTCAGCAAGGTCCGGCTCTGTTGTTTGAAAACCCAAAGGGAAGTTCGACTCCGGTATTAACCAACTTGTTTGGTACGCCTCGGCGTGTTGCGCTGGGAATGGGGCATGAAAACATCAGTGCTCTGAAAGAGGTGGGAAGCATTCTTGCCTATCTCAAGGAGCCGGATCCGCCTAAAAGCTTGAAAGATGCTGTGTCCAAACTGCCTTTGTTCAGGCAGGTGTTGAACATGAGCCCTAAAGTGGTAAAAAAAGCGCATTGTCAGGAAATTGTACTAAAAGACGACGACATAGATCTTACGACCCTCCCCATACAAACCTGCTGGCCTGATGATGTAGCTCCTCTGGTAACATGGCCATTGATTGTAACGAAAGGGCCTGAAAAAGACCGGCAGAATCTGGGTATTTATCGTCAGCAGTTGCTGGGACCTAATAAACTGATTATGCGCTGGCTCTCCCATCGAGGGGGTGCGCTGGATTTTCGGGACTGGCAAAAAAAATATCCGGGTACACCTTTTCCTGTGTCTGTTGCTCTGGGTGCTGATCCTGCCACCATTCTTGGTGCTGTTACGCCTGTCCCGGATGCGTTGTCTGAATACGCGTTTGCCGGGTTATTGCGGGGAGGAAAAACAGAACTGGTCAAATGTCTGACCAATGACCTGCAAGTACCGGCTTCTGCTGAATTCGTTCTTGAAGGTTATATCCAGCCGGGAGAAACGGCCGATGAAGGCCCTTACGGTGACCATACCGGTTATTATAATGAAGTGGAATCTTTTCCCGTCTTTACGGTTACCTGCATGACCCACCGCTGTAATCCCATCTATCACAGCACCTATACGGGTCGACCACCCGATGAGCCGGCAATGTTGAGTCTGGCACTTAATGAAGTCTTTACCCCTATTTTACGACGCCAGTTTCCGGAAATCGTGGATTTTTATTTGCCTCCGGAAGGCTGTTCCTATCGGGTTGCGATCGTAACAATGCGTAAAGAATATCCGGGGCATGCCAAGCGGGTTATGATGGGGGTCTGGTCTTTCTTACGACAGTTTATGTATACAAAGTTTGTTATTGTCACAGATGATGATGTGGACGCCAGAAACTGGCAGGATGTCATCTGGGCCATGACAACTCGTATGGATCCTCACAGGGACAGCGTCTTCATTGATAACACACCCATTGATTATTTGGATTTTGCTTCACCGGTTGCCGGTCTGGGTTCAAAGGTTGGTTTTGATGCAACCCATAAGTGGCCAGGAGAGACGAACCGGAAATGGGGAAAACTGATTACTATGGATCAGGCGGTTAAAGATCGGGTTGACGGTTTATGGGATCAGCTGGGTTTGTGAGAGCCATTGGGTTTATGAGAAGGGAGCTAACATGGATAATGCGGTTAACGGACGAAATGACAATAGAAAACCCGTAACGATTGCTTGTACCGTTGACGATATGCAACTGTTAGGCTCCAGTGTCTATCGCATACAGATTTGTTGTAATGAAGGTTCTGTCCCCGCCTATAAGGCAGGGCAGTACCTTGAAGTGATGTTGCCGGATGGTTCAGGTTGTGCCTTTTCTATTGCCAGTGCGCCTGAAACCGGGCAAAAAATGCTGGAACTGCATGTACAGTATTTACCCGACCGTCCTTCCTCACAAACATTGCTGGATGTGTTTAGGCATAAAAATATCACAGTTACAATGCCAAAAGGGCGTTGTTGCCTTGATAAAGTACCACATAAACCTTTGCTCTTCATTGCGGCTGGTACTGGGTTTGCCCAAATAAAATCGATGGTGGAATTCAGACTGAGACAAGAGCCGGTGCATCCTGTCCATGTCTATTGGGGAACCCGTTCTCCCGCTGATTTTTATTGTCCGAATCTTCCTGTTCAATGGGTCAATCAGGGGGTTTATTATCATCCTGTTGTCAGCCATGTAGAAGACGATGTGCAGTGGAGCGGTCGTCATGGTTTTTTATACGAAGCCGTACTCAGTGACCGTGATCGTTTTGGAGATGCTGATATTTATATCAGTGGCTCTCCGGCTATGGTGTATAAAACAACGGATGCTTTGGTTAATGCCGGATTTTCAGAAAGTGCTATTTATTCTGATGTTTTTGATTACGCTCCTCGATAAAAAAATAGAGGAGAAGTATTTATATTGTACAGCTGATGAGTTAAATATCAGTCGGATAGAGTGTTAGCCAGAGTCGTTTTTAGTTTAACCATGTATTGTCTAATGCAGTAATCTGACTTGCCTATAGTTGTTTAAGCCGTCGAACGCACGTTTATTCTACCTTAGAGGAGTTGAAATACTTTTTAGATAAGAGTGAAAATGAGCAGGTTATCATTATCGTTTTTATTCAGGAAGATGCCTATGATGAGAGTATGAGTATAAGAG
>NSIT01000012.1_pt1 | contig 34450 bp, 26 predicted proteins | sample 1450681 | NCBI WGS metagenome assembly NSIT01 (sample SAMN07455404, study PRJNA386592) | invertebrate metagenome | isolation source: Endozoicomonas-like sequences binned from scallop gill tissue | host: Pecten maximus | place: United Kingdom: Lyme Bay MPA | collected 2013-06-01
TCACCGCGGTTTCAATCGCCGTATCAACACGGTTTTTCAGGTTAGGAACGCGGCGACTCTGATCCAGAAGGGCTTCGACTCCGCCATCATTAACAGCATCCCGATAACGATAGAAGGTATCTCTGGAGACACCCATCATCTTGCAGGCTTTTGCTATGTTGCCCAGTTCATCAGCAAGGTTTAATAAGCCAACCTTGTGTTTAACGATGCGATCACTCGTATGAATCATAAGGGTTACCCTTTTTATGATTTTGATTTCAGGTGATTCACCTTCTATCTAAATCGGTAACCCTCTCGATTTTTGAAGAGGAAATGTCAGGTCAAGTCTGAACTAATACAACTAAGCTAAGCTTTGGTAGGAACTTTGTCTCTGGGCTATTTAATAACTCAACCTTCTAAATAATAAACAGAACAATAACAGACCTCATTAACTGGCTGCCTATCATTGTTCTATAGCACTGAATCACGGGACTTACGCCTACCAACCTGTTATCTCTTTAACTGCTTGTCCAATGTCTACCAAATTGCGCACCGTCTTGACACCGGCAGTCTGTAAAGCTTCAAATTTTTCTTCAGCTGTTCCTTTTCCACCAGCAATGATAGCACCTGCATGCCCCATACGTTTTCCTTTTGGGGCGGTGACACCTGCAATATAAGCTACCATAGGTTTCGAAATATGGCTCTTAATAAACTCCGCAGCCTCTTCTTCAGCCGTGCCACCAATTTCTCCAATCATCACAATAGCTTCTGTTTGTTCATCTTGCTCAAACAAAGCCAATATATCAATAAAATTAGCGCCCGGAATAGGGTCTCCACCAATACCCACACAAGATGACTGACCAAACCCCGCATCGGTTGTCTGTTTAACAGCTTCATAAGTCAGCGTACCAGAACGCGACACAATACCTACTTTTCCCTGCTTATGAATATGACCAGGCATAATACCTATTTTGCATTCGCCCGGAGTAATCACTCCAGGACAATTCGGCCCTATTAAGCGTACACCTAGTTCATCACACTTGACCTTGCAATCAAGCATATCCAGTGTTGGAATACCTTCAGTGATGCAAACAATCAGCTCAATACCTGTATTGGCCGCTTCTAGGATAGAATCTTTGCAAAAAGGTGCCGGAACATAAATAACAGAAGCTTTAGCACCCGTAAACTCAACCGCTTCAGAAACAGTATTAAATACCGGCAAATTCAGATGAACCTGCCCTCCCTTTCCTGGTGTCACACCACCGACCATGCTTGTGCCGTATTCAATAGCCTGCTCAGAATGGAAAGTACCCTGAGCACCGGTAAACCCCTGACAGATAACTTTCGTATTTTTATTAATCAAAATACTCATGATTGATCCTCCACAGCCATAACAGCGCATTTAGCTGCATCATCTAGACTATTTGCAGCAATAATATCCAGACCACTGTCCGCCAGTTTTTTCAGTCCATTTTTAGCATTATTTCCCTCCAGACGAACAACAACCGGAATATGCACTCCTACCTCCTTTACCGCACCGATAATACCATCAGCAATCAAGTCGCACCGTACAATGCCACCGAAAATATTGACCAATACTGCTTTCACAGAGCTGTCGGATAAAATAATTTTAAATGCTTCTGTTACACGCTCCTGAGTTGCACCTCCTCCTACATCCAGAAAGTTAGCCGGTTCGCCGCCATAAAGTTTGATCATATCCATGGTTCCCATGGCAAGACCAGCGCCATTAACCATACAACCAATATTGCCATCCAGAGCTACATAGTTAAGTTCCCATTGTGCAGCATGGGCTTCACGCTCGTCCTCCTGTGTAGGATCCTGCATTTGCTTGAGTTGAGGCTGTCGATACAGAGCATTACTATCAATAGCAATCTTGGCATCCAGGCAATGAAGCTCGCCATTCTGTTTGATGACCAGAGGATTAATTTCCAGCAACGCTACATCTTTTTCTTTAAAGAGTTTCACTATCCCTGTAAAAAGCGCTGTAAATTGCCTAACCTGATGCCCTGACAACCCTAGTTGAAAAGCCATATGTCGCCCTTGATAAGGCTGGGCTCCCACTAGAGGATCTATAATTGCTTTCAGGATTTTTTCCGGGGAACTAGCAGCAACACTCTCTATATCAACGCCACCCTCTGTTGATGCCATCACAACAATACGCTGGCTTGAACGATCAAGAACCACGCCAAGATAAAGCTCTTTAGCAATATCGCAACAGGATTCAATCAATAATTTATGAACAGGTTGTCCATGAGCATCAGTTTGATAAGAAACAAGTTTTTGCCCCAACCATTGTTTAGCAAAATCTTTTGCCTCTTTTTTTGAACTGATGACCTTTACGCCTCCGGCCTTGCCCCGACCACCGGCATGCACTTGAACCTTAATAACCCAGCGATTGCCTCCCAATTCGTCTAAAGCTTCTATTGTTTCTTTAGGTGTTTCCACCACAATACTATGGGACACCGGCAATCCATAATTTGCCAGTAACTGCTTGGCTTGATATTCATGGAGATTCATATATGTCACCCTTGTTGTTGTTTAAATGACACTTGACCCATATCCTCTGAGCCATATATCACGACAGGTAAAGTTGTCCTTATCCCGTCGTTATCCACGTCATCAGTCACAGATACATTGCCAAATTAGCTTCTCCGTGTTCTATTGGCTATATGAATCGCTCGGTTATCTACAGCCAGAGCGGCTTCATGCATAGCTTCACTCAAAGTCGGATGGGAGAAAACCGTTAATGCCAAATCTTCACTGCTGGCTGCAAATTCCATGGCAATAACCCCTTGTTGAGCAATATCCGCTGCACTGGCTCCCAACACATGCACCCCTAGAATACGGTCAGTCTCATTATGCGCAATGATCTTAACCATACCATAAGTATCATTCGCTGCCAGAGCCCTACCTGTTGCAGCAAAAGGGAAAGTCCCTACTTTGTAGGCTTCTCCGCTGGCTTTAACGGCTTCTTCTGTTTTACCTACCCAGGCAATCTCTGGATGCGTATAGATCACAGAAGGAATCAAGTCATAATTAACGCTCGCTTTATGACCAGCAATGAGCTCTGCGACGACCATTCCTTCTTCGCTGCCTTTATGAGCCAACATAGGCCCCCGCACACTGTCACCGATTGCATAAATACCAGGAACGACTGTTCTGCATTTATCATCGACAAAAATAAAACCTCGTTCATCCAAATTAACGCCGCTGTCCTGAGCCAGGAGATTTTCCGTACACGGCCTTCTCCCAACGGCAACAATCAACTTATCAAAAACCAACTGCTGCTCCTGACCTTCGCGATCGGTATACGTAACAGTCACTTCATCATTCTTAATATCAGAGGCTGTCACCCGAGCCCCAAGCCGGATATCGAGGCCTTGTTTTTTGAAAATTTTCAGTGCGTCTTTAGCAATCTGTTGATCTGCAACCGACAAAAAGCTGTCCAGGGCTTCCAGTACAGTAACTTTTGACCCCAAGCGCTCCCAGACACTACCCAGCTCCAAACCAATGACACCCGCACCGATCACGCCCAAACGTTTCGGCACCGAAGTGAACTCTAAGGCACCGGTAGAATCAACAATAACATCATCTGTCAAAGGGGCTGGCGGAATATCAATAGGTTTTGATCCGGTAGCAATCACCACATTATCAGCGTCAAAGACCTCAACAGTGCCGTCTGACTGCGTTACTTCAACTTGTTTGCCCGCCAGCACTTTTCCAGTGCCTGCTAACAAGGTCACATGATTACTCTTAAACAAACCATGAATGCCTGTCGTTAATGTCTTAACGATTTTATTTTTCCGGACAAGCATCTTGGGAATGTCCATACTGACATTGCTGACCTTGATCCCATGAACATCAAATAATGACTGCGCTTCATGAAATTTCCATGAGCTGTCCAATAATGACTTCGATGGAACGCATCCAATATTCAGGCAGGTTCCCCCCAACACACTTTTTCCTTTATCATCAGACCACTTTTCAACGCAGGCTGTTTTCAAGCCCAGTTGAGCTGCACGAATTGCACAAACATACCCCGCAGGTCCTGCACCAATTACAATGACATCGAACTGATTTGACATACATTCATCCACTTCAAAAACAGCAATAATCAAATACTACCTGTTCATACAAGCCTACCAGTTAGCTCAATAAATAAGCTGGTATAGCCCGTTCACACGCATCATACACAGACTCAAACATCAAGCAACATTCTGGCCGGGTCTTCTAGCAAGGTTTTTATTGTAACCAGAAAAGAAACCGCTTCTTTTCCATCCAGCAAACGATGATCATAAGATAAAGCCAGATACATCATGGGCAAAATCTCGATTTTTCCATCAACAGCCATAGGCCGATCCTGAATTTTATGCATTCCCAGAATGGCTGACTGGGGAGGATTAAGTATGGGAGTGGACAACAATGATCCGAAAACCCCACCGTTAGAAATCGTGAATGTGCCTCCCGTCATCTCCTCAATAGTGAGCTTGCCTTGTTGTGCTTTATCACCGAATTCCCGAATTTTTACTTCCATATCAGCCAGATTCATTTGCTCTGCACTATGTAACACAGGCACAACCAAACCACGATCACTGGACACGGCAACACCAATATCCTGATAACCGTGATAGACAATATCATTTCCATCAATAGACGCATTAACCGCCGGATTGCGTTTTAATGCTTCCACACATGCTTTGACAAAAAAAGACATGAAACCAAGCCGCACACCATGACGTTTTTCAAAATCGCTCTGATAACGAGCTCGCAACTCTTTCACCGGCTTCATGTTAACCTCATTAAATGTGGTCAACATTGCTGCGTTATGCTGGGCTTGCACTAAACGTTCTGCAATCTTAGCGCGCAGCCGTGTCATGGGCACCCGTTTTTCTATACGCTCACTGCTAAACACGGGCAAAGTAGAGTCAACAGGCGATATGGATGCACCTGCAGTAGGCAGTATTTTTTCTGCTTTCCTACTATCTGCAGCAACTGTCCCTTCCGGTGGCAATGTCCCGTGACGTAGGACATCCTCTTTGGTTATACGTCCATTTTTTCCCGTGCCTTCGATATCAGAAAGGTCGAGCTGCTGCTCCTCAGCTATCTTACGGGCAGCAGGACTTAATAACGACTCTTCGTTTTTCCTGCTGTCCTTTTCAATCTGTAGGGCTCTATTATCTGTTTTCTCAGTAGAATGATCAGAAGACACTGCTTTTGCTTCAAAATGACCGATCACTTCACCACTTAGAACTTCATCTCCTTCATTCTTCACCTGATCGGATAACATGCCATCTTCAGGAGCAACTACCTCCAGAACAACTTTATCGGTTTCAATATCAACCAGCACATCATCTCGCACACACGTTTCACCTTGTTTTTTATGCCAGGTTGTAATAACTCCCTCAGCAACAGATTCGGGAAAAACAGGTGCTTTTATCTCTATGGTCATTTTTATTCCTTAACAGCCGGATAACAGATTCTGTAATCGGTTTAACAGCCGTATCAAGCAGTCAGTGCATCGTCAATCAGTTTTTGTTGCTCAGAAGCATGGGTAGACATATATCCGCACGCAGGCGCTGCTGACGCTTCACGACAAACATTTCTGAACACCAATTGATCATTGAAGTGAGAAGCAACTGCACGCCGCATATGATGCTGGCTACAATACCACGCTCCCTGATTCAGGGGTTCTTCCTGACACCAGACAACCTCTGTCAAATTAGGATAACGTCCCATCAGTGCATCAAGGTCTTCCTGAGGAAATGGATACAGCTGCTCAATCCTAACAATCACAGCATCATTAATTGCTTCGTTACGACGCTTTTCAAGTAAATCGTAATACACTTTGCCACTGCACATAACAAAACGCCGGATGGCACGCGGATCATGGGAATCAATTTCTGGAATAACCGTCTGAAAACTACCATCAGCCAGTTCTTCCAAGGAAGACACAGCAAGCTTATGACGAAGTAAACTCTTTGGAGTCAGCGCTATCAGTGGTTTACGCAATGGCCGTAACACCTGCCGACGCAGCATATGAAAAACTTGTGCCGGTGTAGTTGGCACACAGACCTGTATATTATGCTGAGCTGATAGTTGCAGATAACGTTCAAGGCGAGCAGAAGAATGCTCAGGGCCCTGCCCTTCGTAGCCATGAGGTAATAACATTGTCAGTCCGCACAGACGCCCCCATTTCAACTCCCCGCTGGCAATAAACTGATCAATAACCACCTGAGCGCCGTTAGCAAAGTCACCAAACTGTGCTTCCCAGATAACAAGTGCATCGGGTTTAGTGGATGCGTAACCGTACTCAAAAGCCAGAACAGCTTCTTCGGATAATAATGAGTCCCAAATCTGGAATCGAGGCTGACTGTTGGAAAGATTCGCCAAAGGCACAAATAGGGAACCATCTTTCTGATTATGCAGCACAGCATGACGATGGGAAAAAGTTCCTCGCCCGACATCTTGACCTGTTATTCGAATAGGATGGCCTTCCATCAACAATGTTGCATACGCAAGAACTTCAGCGCACCCCCAGTTGATAGACAAAGCCCCCGCCGCCATTTTTCGACGGTCATCAACAATTTTCCCTACTTGTCGCTGCAAAATAAAACCGTTAGGGACATCGCACAATTTCTGCCCTAATTCCTGTAAAGTTGCCACTGCAACACGGGTATCATGACGAGCTGTCCATTCATGCCCCATATAAGGAGACCAATCTACATACAACGATTTATTAACTTGTTTCACCAGCGCTTTGACAACATGCTCACTGTTTTCCAGCGCATCCCTGTATGTCTGTGTTAACTTATTATTATCTTCTGCACTGATAAATCCGGTTTTTATCAGCTGCCCTGAGTAAATATCCCGAGTTGTTTTATGGTGAGTGATTATGCTGTACATCATGGGCTGCGTTGCAGAAGGTTCATCCGCTTCGTTATGCCCACGACGTCGATAACAAACCATATCAATCACAACATCTTTACCAAATTCCATTCGGTAATCCAATGCCAGTTTAGCGGCAAACTGAACAATTTCGGGATCATCACCGTTAACATGTAGAATGGGTGCTCCCACCATCTTAGCGACATCCGTGCAATATTCAGTGGATCGGGCATCATCCCTCCGACTGGTTGTAAAACCTACCTGATTATTAACAACGATATGTATTGTCCCTCCGGTTTGGTAGGCTCTGGTCTGGGACATCTGCAGTGTCTCCATAACGACACCCTGTCCGGCAAAAGCAGCATCACCATGAATTGCAATGGGAATAACCAGTTTAGCCGTGGTATCTTCACGGCGATCCTGCCGTGCACGAACCGATCCTTCTACAACGGGAGACACAATCTCAAGGTGAGAAGGATTAAATGACAGTGCTAAATGCACTTCTCCGCCTGGTGTCATAACATTTGATGAAAAACCCTGATGGTATTTTACATCGCCGGTTCCCTGACCTACCTTCTGTTTCCCCTCAAACTCATTAAACAGGTCTGCAGGACTTTTTCCAAGGATATTGACCAGTACATTCAGCCGCCCTCGATGAGCCATTCCGATAACAATTTCACGGGATCCGTAAGAACCGGAACGCTGAATCAATTCATCCAGCATAGGAATCAGACTTTCAGCACCTTCCAGACCAAATCGCTTGGTACCTGGGTATTTTGAACCCAGATGCTTCTCCAGGCCCTCTGCAGCAACCAAACGTTCTAACAAATGCAACTTAATGTCTGCACCGAATACTGGCCGTCCCCGGGTACTTTCCAGTCGGCTCTGAAACCAGCGTCTTTCCCCAGTATCAGCAATATGCATATATTCTATACCAAGATTTCCACAGTAAGTGGCCTGTAAAGCGCTATAAATCTCCCGAAGCGTTGCTGACTCTTTACCGATATAAAGGTGGTGTGTCCGAAATTCAGTATCCAGATCTGTATCATCCAAACCATGGTATGTCATAGTCAGATCATCAAATTGCTCTCGCTGCATGACACCCAGCGGATCAATATTAGCCTGCTGATGTCCCCTTATACGAAATGCACTGATAAGCCGCAATACCTGAATTTGTTTGAGTTCATGCTCAGTTGCAACGACATCGCTCACCAAAGGACGACTATCGTGATACTGTCGCGCCATTAAGGCAAACTTTTGCCTTATGGGTGAGTGTGGTACATCCATGGCATTTCCATTAACTGCCGGCAATTTTTCAAAATACTCACGCCAGGGCGAGATAACGCTATTAGGATCCCGCAAAAAACACTCATACAATGCTTCAACATATGCAGCATTTCCCCCCGCAATATGTGCTGTACCCCACATTTGCTGCATAACACTTTCTTGCATGTTGATTACCTTGATAAAAAAACGAGATAAGCCTTTGCCACAGATGCTGCTAAATTGGTGTGGTTACCCCATACCGAACAAGGACTATTCACGTTGAAGACCATTGCCTGATAACCCCTGCAGACGATACGTTAAACAGTAAAGCACAACACTGTTTTTATAACCACATAACCACAAAAAAAAGTATGACTAATAACAGAACTCTTTATTAATCCGTTAAGTCATACGTTAGTACAATAGAGCACCTTCTAACGCTATACAGCCTTATCAAGCAACATTTGACGTATGTAACCAATAGCCCGCGTTGGATTCAATCCTTTCGGACACACATTGACACAATTCATGATGCCACGACAACGAAATACACTGAACGGATCATCAAGCTCGGATAACCGATCGTCTGTTGCAGTGTCTCTGCTGTCAGCTAAAAAACGATAAGCCTGAAGCAATCCGGCAGGACCAACAAATCGATCGGGGTTCCACCAAAAAGACGGACAGGATGTGGAACAACAGGCGCAAAGGATGCACTCATATAGTCCATCCAGCTTCTCCCGCTCTTCCGGTAACTGAAGTCTCTCTATAGCAGGTACCGGATCATCGTTCATTAAATAAGGACGAACTTTCTCATATTGCCGGTAAAAAAGGGACATATCCACTACCAGATCACGAATAACCGGCAGCCCTGGCAAGGGACGCAAAACCAGCTTATTCCGTTTAATTACACGAGATACCGGCGTAATACAACACAACCCGTTTGTTCCGTTAATATTCATCCCATCCGAGCCACATACACCCTCACGACAAGAACGCCGATAAGCAAGAGAGGAATCCTGCTCTTCCTTGATGGTATTCAATACATCCAGAACCATGATATCCCGATCAGTAGGCAGCGCCACCGTATAGTCTTTCATATACGGCTTGCGATCGGTTTCAGGATTATAGCGATAGATACTGATATGCATAATGAAACCGCCTCCCTGTTAATAAGTTCTTGCACGAGGTGGAAACGCATCCAGAGTCCTGGGCGAAAAATTCACCCGTCGCTTCCCAACCCGCCGATCTTCAGGAAAAAATAGTGAATGCGCCAGCCAGTTATCATCATCTCTTTCCCGAAAATCATTACGGGCATGAGCCCCCCGTGATTCCGTCCGGGTTTTAGCTGCCACCGCCGTCGCTAATGCTACTTCGTACAGATTACCCAATTCTAGCGCCTCAACCCGTGCTGTATTAAACGCCTGGCTTTTATCTGCAAGATGGAGTGTTTTTATCCGTTCAGACAATGCCAGTAATTTTTCTAACCCCAACTCCATCGCATCGCCGTCACGAAAGACACCAAAATCCAGCTGCATGATCGTTTGTAATTCCTTACGCACAACCGCTACGTTTTCTCCATTTTTTGAATCATTCAAACGGTTCAGCCGGCTCATTGCCTGTTCAATATCCGACTCAGATGCATCAATGGACTCATTACCTTCTTTAAATTGTTTTTCTATTTCCAATCCTACAGCCCGGCCAAATACCACCAGATCCAATAATGAATTACCACCCAGACGATTGGCACCATGGACGGATACGCACGCGGATTCACCGCAGGCAAACAGACCATCAATCACTTTATCTTGCCCTTGATCGTCTTGTCGTAGTGCTTGTCCACCGATGGTCGTAGGAATGCCTCCCATCATATAATGACAGGTTGGCACAACCGGAATAGGTGCCTTGACAGGATCAACATGAGCGAAAGTTCTGGAGAGTTCACAAATGCCAGGAAGCCTTAAGTGTAGGGTTTCTTCTCCCAGATGATCCAGCTTAAGTAGCACATGATCTTTTTCAGGACCACAGCCATGGCCTTCCTTGATTTCCATAATCATCGAACGGGCAACCACATCCCTGCAGGCAAGGTCTTTGTCATTCGGGGCATAACGTTCCATAAAACGTTCTCCCTCACCATTCACCAGATAACCGCCCTCGCCCCGGCACCCCTCGGTGACTAATGTCCCGACACCATAGATTCCTGTAGGATGAAACTGCCACATTTCCATATCCTGAGCAGGAAATCCTGCACGCAAAGCCATCCCTATGCCGTCGCCCGTATTAATCAGGGCATTCGTCGTAGAAGCAAAAATTCGGCCTGCCCCACCTGTCGCCATAACGACAGCACGACACTTAATATAAACCACCTCTCCTGTTTCTATACAGATAGCAATAAGACCCGCTATCTGATTGTGCTGATTTTTAACCAGATCAACGGCATACCACTCATTAAGAAACGTTGTCCCTTCCCGTACATTATTCTGGTACAAAGTATGTAAAAGGGCATGCCCTGTACGGTCTGCTGCAGCGCATGTACGTGCAGCCTGCCCCCCCTTACCAAAACCTTTTGACTGCCCACCAAAAGGACGTTGGTAAATACGTCCTTCTTTTGTCCGGGAAAAAGGTAGTCCCATATGTTCCAGCTCAAACACAGCCTGCGGCCCCACTGAACACATGTATTCAATAGCATCCTGATCACCTATATAATCAGAACCTTTTACCGTATCGTACATGTGCCAGCGCCAGTCATCGTTAGGGTCTACACTGGCAATGGCGCAGGTAATCCCTCCTTGTGCTGATACCGTATGGGAACGGGTAGGAAAGACTTTACTGATACACGCTGTTTTTACGCCGGCTGTCGTTAATTGCAGGGCTGCACGCAAACCTGCGCCCCCTCCCCCAACAACGACTGCATCATAGGTCAGGGTTGATAATGCCGTCATGAATTAAAGCCCCCAGATAATTTGGATACCCCAAAGCAAATAGATAATTAACGCGAGTAAACAGAGCAGCTGAACAGGTAATCGAATCAGTAATGAATAACGACCGAGATTATGTGTATTCAAATAGTCGGTTGTAATAGTCCACATACCAATCCATGCATGAGCCAACAACGATAATAACGCAATCATTGTAGCGACTTGCATCCAGAAACAACCAAATAGATCTTTCCAGTGTCCATAGTCAAGACTCGGGGTCGTTATGACATACCCGACAATAAACAAGGTATAGAGCCCCAGAAACACAGCCGTTACTCTCTGAACCAGCCAATCGCAGAGACCACTGCGGGTCAGATTCGTTACACTGTTTACCATAACCAGCCTCCCAGCGACACAATCAATACAGCGGAAAGCCCCAGCGCAATCCATGAGGCAATCATGCCGGATTTTTTATTTTCACCAATGGACATATCCATCATGAGATGTTTTATGCCCGCAATAAAATGATAAATTAGTGCTGAACCCAGAAACCAGACAATGAAATGACTGACGGGACTATGAAGTTTTTCAGAAATCAATAAAAATGATGCCTGTGACTGCAAACTCAATTCCAGTAAATACAATAAATAACCAACACCCACAAATAAAACGACACCAGACAAACGATGTGCAATAGAAACAAGTGCATTAACAGGAAGCTTAATGGCAGTAAGACTGAGATCTACAGGGCGTTTTCTTTTCACAACATTTTCCTGCTTTTTATTAGCGACGACACTGTGCTCAAAATAGCAACAGTTACCGGATACCCTTTTCGTCTATCACTTTTTTATATATGTTGCTTTGCTGCGTTAGCAGCTATGGAAACCTGAAATAATAAATAGCGTAAAGTTTAAGTCACTTAAGTCAGTTGTTTTTTATACTACAACTTCAATACTTTTAATGATTATATCAAGCTGCAACCCAATTACAATTTAGAAGAAATTATATAGGATATATTATTCTACCAATGACGTATAAAAAAGCAGCATTAATAAAGAATAAAAAATTATTAATCGAATACTTCCAAACCAATAAAAAAGCCAATAAAAATAAAAGAGTTTAATCAATGATGTTGGTTTGACAAAAAATGTAATCTCTCTATAGTGGGAACACCGATAAAAAACGGATCCAATTATAAAACATTAATGACATCCAGAAGGATCCAGAATAACACACAGACGGTACCTAATAGCACGACAGGAGGCCATCAATGGCTGAGAAAAAAGCGCTTTTTTCCATGGATGGAGGGAAGATTTCCCTTGAACTGCCCGTTTATTCCGGCACTTTGGGGCCAGATGTTATTGATGTCCGGCAATTAACCCAACAAAATATATTTACCTACGACCCGGGTTTTGTTTCTACCGCTTCCTGCGAATCAGGCATCACATTCATTGATGGGGATAAAGGCATTTTACTGCACGGCGGCTATCCTATAGAACAGCTGGCAGATCAATCCGACTATCTGGAAACTTGCTACCTTCTTCTTCATGGAGAGTTGCCTAATAAAAAAGAGAAAGAACATTTCACCAGCATGATCATGCAACATACGATGGTTCATGAGCAGATGATGGAATTCTTTTCCGGTTTCCGCAGGGATGCCCATCCCATGGCTATCATGTGCGGTGTTGTGGGCGCTCTTTCAGCGTTTTATCATGACTCACTGGACATCAACAACGAACGGCATCGTGAAATTGCTGCTTACCGGCTGATTTCCAAAATGCCTACCCTGGCCGCCATGGCTTACAAGTACTCTATTGGCCAGCCTTTTGTTTATCCCCGCAATAACTTGGATTATGCCAGCAATTTTCTGCACATGATGTTTGCCACTCCATGCGAACCCTATGATGTAAATCCAGTTCTGGCACGGGCTATGGATCGCTTGTTCCTGCTGCATGCGGATCATGAACAAAACGCATCCACCTCCACAGTCCGTCTGGCCGGTTCCAGCGGAGCTAACCCTTTTGCCTGCATTGCATCAGGCATCGCAGCACTTTGGGGACCAGCACATGGTGGTGCCAATGAAGCTGTCCTTAATATGCTTAATGAAATTGGCGATGAAAAAAATATTCCCCATTTCATTAAACGGGCCAAGGACAAAGACGATCCCTTCCGTTTGATGGGATTTGGCCATCGCGTGTACAAGAATTTTGATCCTCGCGCAAAAGTCATGAAACAGTCCTGCGATGAGGTTCTGAATGAACTGGGCATCAGTGATGACCCTCTGTTACGCATTGCCAAACGACTGGAATCCATTGCTCTGGAAGACAACTATTTTATCGAGAAAAAACTGTATCCTAATGTGGACTTTTATTCCGGCATTATTCTTAAAGCGTTAGGTATTCCTACGGAAATGTTCACCGTCATTTTTGCTACCGGACGCACCCCAGGATGGATTGCCCACTGGAATGAGATGATCAGCGGAACCTATCGTATTGGTAGGCCACGCCAGCTATACACCGGTCCAGCCATACGTGATTTCGTACCGATTGACAAGCGCTAGCGCCTCATATCCACCAATCATTCCAAACGCTTATTCTGGCCATTTGACCTGTCAAATGGCTGTTTTTTTAATATTATAATTCCCTTGCTATCTTATCTTCTGACACTTTTTCTGCTGAATAAATATCATTAATATGGAATAAACCAACTTTCACACCATACTTAAGGTATCCGTTAACAACCAACACCAGAAAATCAAAAAGTGCTTACCATGAAACAATCATCAAAATTACTGGTTCCCGTCATCAACAGCCCGAAGGCTCAACTGTCTCTGGCCTACGCCACAAAAAACAATTTTACAGGACAGCCAGTCTATAAAAATGCCATTTGTTTTCTTCACGAGGAAGCGGCACGCCGGCTATATGCAGCTATCGAACTGATAAAACCACTGGAACTCTCTTTCAAAATATGGGATACCTACCGTCCCCTAGCCGCCCAACGAAAGTTATTTGAACACACACCGGATCCCACGTACATCTCATCTCCTGACACGGGCCTTTGCACCCATTGTCGGGGAATTGCTATTGACCTTACTTTAGTGGATAAAAAAGGTAACGAGCTGCCTATGGGAACACCTTTTGATGATTTCCGATCGCTGGCCCATCATGGGAATCAAGCCATCGCCCAGGAAGAGCAACGGAACAGACTACTATTGGCAGGCATTATGAGTGTTGCCGGATTTGATCCCTACGATTCAGAATGGTGGCATTATCAACTGCCCAACGTGAAAAACTACCCCATTATTGACGAAACCATCGCTAAAACGGGTATCATGGAATGATCGATCACATTTCTGACATAATAGAAACAACCCCCTTTTTTTACTGAAACAAACAGGACATATATTCTCTTCGATAGGAATAATTTTTTCGCAACCGGTCAAAAGCATCACGATGTTCCTTCTCACCGGACTTTTTATTTATTGCCGCCTTTAATGCCTTGCTGTCCTGCCTGACATCATACTGTTGCAAGAGATTCACTAAATATAGAGCACCTGATTTTGCTAACACAACAGGCTCTCCATCATCTTGATTTATAAGCATTTTTGCTCCTTGTTCCAGTCCTTGCGTTATCTGTTTTTTACATTGTTCTGGCAGGCTCTCCTTCCAATACTCCCTTGTAGCACGACATATCGCCAACACTCCACGAATTCTTCCTTCCCGGCTGTAACCGGCAATATGCGGTGTTCCAATATCAACAAACTGCAACAAATCCGGACTGATCCCGGGCTCATTCTCCCAGACATCCAGTACGACTTTCAGGTTTTTCTTCTGCTGTAACCAGTGATTTAACATCCTGTTATCCACTACAGCCCCCCTGGACGTGTTGATCAACATCGCGCCGGGTTTCATCTGCTGAAGCTGAGACTCTCCTATCATATGCCGGGTCGCATATCGCCCATGAGACGTTAAAGGAACATGAAGTGAAACCACATCACTGTTTTCAAGTACGTCATCTAGCGAGAGAAAAGGTATTCTATCCGAAGGTATCGACAGGGGATCATGGGCAATAACAGACATTCCCAATGTCTGGCAAGCAAGAGCCAAGCGCTTTCCTATCTGCCCGCAACCAACGATGCCCATGGTCATCTGTTGCCAGTTGCGATCATACTTCTGCACCAAAGAAAAAAAAGCAGACAGAACATAATCCACCACAGCCCATGCATTGCAACCGGGCGCATGGGCCATACGGACTCCCATTTTATTCAGGGTACTGAAATCAAGATGATCAAAACCTGCGGTTGCCGAACCTACAAACTGAACGGAGGTATTAGCCAATAATTCGCTATTCACCGGTGTAACCGAACGTACCAACAACATATCCGCATGGGCAAGGTCGCTCCGGACAATCTGTCGACCAGGTCGTGTTATCAAATGCCCCATAGGCCTGAATAACACATCCAGCATAAGAATACTTTCATCAGCAACAATATTCATAAGACGCCCCGTCAGCATATCTTTTCTTATCGTATTACCATCAACCCGAGCTGATTGTAGTACCCTTTGTTAACATCCCTCTCAGGCAGCCGATAAACCGTATTAATGCTGATGTATTACCATTATTTAACAGGTCGATAATACCGATTCAGCATTCTAATAATGACCGACGGATTTTTACTCCCTATAAACATAGACCCAGGGCAAGCATCTATGGGAAAAATACCGGCAGAAAAAGCATCGGAAACCGACAACGTTATCAATATATTCACCGGAAAATCGGTCGCTGAACACAAAACAAATACGGTTATCCGGCTGGCTCCTGAATGCGATACCATGGAAATTCTGTACAGTAATGATGCTAATCCGAACAAGCTGTTCAGTATGAAGATATTATGCTGGGCCCTGATGGAAAACGGAGAAATAGATGCCATGGTACCTTGGCTGGATAAGCTGGTATCTGCCCGCCAAATCAGTGATCCTTTAAATGGTCATTGGGAAGGCTACTACGATAATCATAACAAACGGGTTTTTTTTGATGCCCCTATGCATAAAGCCATGGAGCTAAAGGCCGCCTTAAAACAATACCCTATAGAGGAAACAGAAAACCAAAGTGTTTATCAGGAAATACCCGATCCTATTGGCACCCATGCTGTACTGACAGAAAACAACTTTAAAACACTGGTACTTGTCAATGTTACCAGCTGGCGGTTGTACAACAACGGAAGCCTTCAAGCGATGGTGGCGGATGAGAAAAAAATCGATAAAACGCCTATTCTACCGGGTGATCCCTGTTTATACCCTGTTCAGGAACACAAGGATTTCCATTATTTTTTTCACCATGTGATCGCCAACAAGATCAAACAGGGAGATCCCGATGCTCTGGCTGCTTTTTCCGACATGCTGGATCCCTGATCGACCGTTATCAACAAGTTAACTGCCCGCCTTGGCTTTACGGATAATGTAACAATACTGTGATGTCTCTCCCTCAGATCGCTCATTACTGGTCAGTAATTCGTGATCCAGAAACCGGCAAAAATTAGGAATATCCCATTGAGTCGAAGGATCGGTAGCTAGTATCCTCAACGTCTGCCCCGGATGGATATCCCTAATTTTATTGTGTAGCAGCATGACAGGTTCCGGGCACACCAAACCACAAGTATCCAGTTCATGGTCAAATTCCGCCCAATCCTCAATTCTTTTACTCTGTTCCATTACGATGACTTTACTACCTCTGTATCATGATGAAGGCAGGCCGACACCCATTTATGACGACAGCTCAGATAATAACATACCGCCAGTAAGCCGAGACTCCGGGCACTCATAAAAAGTGTATAGGTTAGCCAAATACCATTATTTCCCAACCCCTTGCTGAAATACCATGCGGGCAAGAAAACACACAGAGACGCCAGTAAGGTAGTGTTTTGCATGGCCCGTGTTTTCATGGCACCAATAAAAATACCGTCCAGCCAAAAACACCATACGGACACCAGCGGCATAATGATCAGCCAGGGAAGATAATAACGGGCATTGTCTGCCACAGCAGGAATCGACGTCAATCCGTTAATCATCGTACTTCCTCCCAGAGCGAATACCAACGTCAGGCCAACGCCACAGACCAGAGAGCATAAGCCGGTTACGGAAAGTACCTGACGAAACTTGTCTTCACGCCGTTGTCCCAGTGCTTCACCTGACAACGACTCTGCCGCATTGGCAATGCCATCCAGTCCATTGGAAATCAGCATCAGAAAATTCAGCAACAAGGCATTAGCAGCCAGAACATCATCCCCAAGCTGTGCGCCTCTGGAGGTAAAAAAGGCCTGTGCAGACAACAAACATAATGTCCGTATAAACAGATGCCTGTTTACCACTAATAACCGGTAAAATGCTCGCCCATCAATGGCTTCACACAATAGCTTTCGGTTAACCGGCATCGGCAGCAACCGGTAAACCAACCAGATACCCAAAACCAGGCTGCTATAATCAGCAATCACAGTTGCCAGAGCTGCCCCTCGGGTAGCCATACCCCAAACCGTCACAAACAGAAGATCCAGAACAATATTCAGAATATTACTCAGCAATAGGATCAGCAGCGAATATCGGGGCTTTTGCATACCCAATAACCAGCCAATTAATGTGTAGTTCATCAATACGGCCGGAGCAGACAGCATCCTTATTGTAAAATAAACGTCGGCCTGCGCTGAGACAGAATCACTGGCATAAAAGAACGGAAGACCCAGAGATAAAATTAACGGGGCTCCCAGTAACAGTATTCCGCCGATACCAATAGCCAGAAAAACGGATTGCAATAATCCCCGTGCAATAGCAACAGAATCTCTCCGTCCACGTGCTTGGGCAATCATCCCCGTCGTTCCCATACGCAGAAAACCAAATGCCCAAAAAATAATACTCAGCATGGTGGTGCCGACAGCCACCCCACCTAAAAACTCTGATGAAGATAAATGCCCAAGCACTGCAGCATCTACCAACCCTAATAATGGCACGGATATATTGGCCAGAATCGCAGGCCAGGCAAATTGCCACACCCGACGAAAGACCTTTGAATGAGCCAAGTAGTTTCTCCTATCAACAACAGAAAGTCAGCCAAATTTATTATGTATCTTAATAATTTTTCCAGTGATCAATAATAACAATAGTTATTTCTCTGATTAAGCAAAAAAAACAAGATAAAACACTGAAAAAATAGGTAACTGTGACTACATACCCTTCCGGCACACTCCTTTAATATGAAGCATAAGACATTGGCTTTTGTCACCTAAACCGCTCGGCAAAAAGGCTGTCGTCAGACCCATAACAAAGGAATCCCGTCATGCACCGAAAAGACATTATGGCCCTCGGATTCATGACCTTCTCCCTCTTTCTGGGGGCAGGTAATATCATTTATCCTCCCATGTTGGGGCAACAGGCAGGCTATGCTATTTTGGCCGCCATCGCAGGCTTTTTATTAACCTCCGTAGGCCTTCCTCTTCTGGCACTTGTCTCTATTGCCCACGCCGGCAACGCCCAAAAACTAACAGATATTTTACCCACCCGTTGGATCAAAATATTCTGGGTACTGTTATTTATTGTTATCGGACCGGCTTTTGCCATTCCAAGAACCGCTGTAGTTGCTTATGAACTGGGCGTTACCAGCTTTATTGATCACCCTGCCTGGTGGCAACTGGCTTTATATTCCATAGGCTTTTTTTCTGTTGTTCTCTGGCTGTGTCTTAAACCCGGCTCACTCCTTGATGCCGTAGGAAAACTCATGACGCCTATGTTACTGATATTATTAACCGCCATCGGTATCGGCTTACTCTGGAATCCACTGGGAGCTATTCAACCTGCTTTGGGCGTATATCAACACGCTCCTTTCACACAAAGCCTGATTCAGGGTTATATGACCATGGATTGTCTGGGAGCCCTGGCCTTCGGTGCTATTATTGGTCAGGCTATTCGAAGCAAAGGCATAACAGAACCCCATTTAATCGCCCGATACACAACCGTTGCTGCACTGATTGCTGCCATGGGTCTTGCATTGGTCTATATCATGCTGGTTTATCTGGGTGCCACCAGTAGCACAGTTGCCCCTGGAGCAGACAATGGCGGTCAGATTCTTACCCTGTACGTTGCCCGGTTATTTGGACTACCCGGGCAGATCGCACTTTCCGGAATCATAACACTGGCTTGCCTGACAACAGCCATTGGAGTCAGTTCCGCTGCAGCGGATTATTTTGGAACACTCAACCTAAGTTCTATAAACAAGCATCTCAGTAAAAAACAACGTTATCGTCTTTGCCTGATGACTGTGATTATTTTGTCTACCCTTATTGCCAATATAGGCCTGACCCAACTGATTCAGTTATCAGTTCCCGTGTTAATTACCATCTATCCATTAGCTATTTGTGTTGTCTGTTTACAATTTATCCGAAACAAACTAACTAACCCGCGATATACCTATCGGTTAACCATTACTGTCGTCACATTTTTTTCTGTTATTGACGGGATAAACGCTACCGGTCTGATCAGCACAACAGTAACGGGGGCTTTCTCTCAGTGGCTACCGTTATTTGATCTGAAACTGGGCTGGGTACTTCCGGCACTGCTCACCTTAGGAATGACCTGCTGGTACCCCACTCAAAAAATCTCTCCTACCGAACCGACCTAAATAATCACAACTGAATAAAACCGGAAATTATCGGTTTTATTCAGTTACTCATTATCTTCATTCAAATAAAAAAATGTCCTTCACTATTATTCAGACAGTCCCCTATTTTTTTGCCAGGACTTGGCAAATACAAAGCGATGTCTATACTCCTTTCCTAATTATCCAGTTTGATACCTAACAAACATGAAATTGTATTCAGTATTCAGTATTCAGAGAAAAAACTACATATAAATTAACGTTTTAAAAACCTTAAAAAATAAATTTTTAATATAAAAACAGGTACTAACATGTTAAAGCTCTTATTACGCCTTTTTACCATATTCCTATTCTGGATGCTTTTTTTTAATTCTCCCGTTTTTGCCAGTTCACTCATCCATTCTTTTGAAAAAAAGATTCCGCTATCTAGCAACACAAAGCTGCGACAAGCTAAATCTTGTGAAAGAAGTATCACATTGCAAATCACGTTTGAAAATATACAAATCCATTTATCTAACGAAGCTGTACCTTCAGAGTCTAAAAAACTTTCCAGTAAGCAAGAGGTTCTGAAAAGAAGTATTCACTATTTCCATTATGAAAACTGGATAGATGATTGTCCTCAATGCTTTTATATTCTTTCACCAGTCAGACCTGATAAGGCAGATTATTGCAGTAACCTAGGATTAACGGATTCATCTTGCCGTACGCCTATTTATGACTATCTTCAAAAAATCTTTTTCTATCGAGAGCCTGATACTCCCCGAAAGAACTTTATTAACGCGATTCTCGCAACAATCAATGCTGCCAATCGACGTCAGAAAACAGAAGACACAAAAACATTCAATTCACATTTCAATAAATCTCAACTGTTTTTACACGATACGACTCAATACGCAGATGTTCAATACGAAAGTCCTACTGCGTCCGTTATCGTCGCCATTACTGACCGTGAGCAACCAGCGCCCAATACCCTTTCACAAGTTCTTTTTATAGAGAATGATTTAACATCAGACCTACAATCCCTGAGAAATTATACTCATCTATTCATGCCACAAAACCACTCTGCTGATAACATAATACTATTTGAATTACTTCTGCAGTCCAGAGAGATTCATACGCTGCACAGTATTCATGAACCAAGAAATATACAGACTGTTATTCCTGATTTAATATCGTGTCTGGAGCGTGCCGAACACCCTACCGTGCAAACTCGGCTATCCCGTGCACCAAAAGATCTTCAGGCCAAATTTAACAAAACATCTATTCCACACATGAAATTCCACTTGCATTTACTGCTTTCCAACCAGACAGCATTAGATGAAGCAGAGCAATTAATGAAAAATATGCCCGGATGGCAACTCTGTCCAAACATTAGACTCCAGCGCGAACAAGAGGATGAACTGGATGATCTGCTTGGTGCTACAGTTTTACCAAAAAAATATCCACACAAGTCATTCTCTGAGTCAAAAAGTCCACAAGTCACCAAACCCAAACAACCTTACGTTTATGGTACTGGCGTTAAACCCAAAAGCAGCTATTCCAGAGGAAAAACACCCGTTATTTCTTCTACAAGACCAAGACCAACACCATCAAGACCATCGAAAACCAGCTCACTGAATGCAGGAATGAACGAAAAAGAAGCCTTACAACGCGCTCTGGAAGACAGCAGAAAGACATCTCATTATGGGGCATCATCACAAAAAACCGGGTTCCCCGTATCTACAGACAGCCATACAGAATCGCTTCAGAAAGACAACAGTTTCTTGAATATAAAAAAACAGGGACTCGGTGAGGCGTTAAAAAGCACGGAATCCAGATCATCGTTAGGACATGTTCTTATAATATCCGGCCCTCCCGATTTTTCAAAACCCAGAATTTCTTCCAAATCAGCTCTGGAAGCACTGGATACCATCCTGAAACAAGAATGCAGCTTTAAAAATCGACCTTTTGATATCATCAAAGCTATGAAAGATGGTAAAAAATCAGGATCTTTAATTATCGTGAACGTCCCCCGCCCAGAACAAAATGCTCTTCATCTGGGAAAAATTATTCTGGTTCCTGCCAACCGACAGAAAATGGAAAAGATCAATCGCTTTTCAGCCAAGAAAGATTATCTTAAAGACTTTTACTTGCAGATATCACAATGTCTCAATGGAAAGAGCAATCTTCAAATGGAGCAGCAACTGTTCGTTTCTCCTATAGGAACCGGAGGTAATGATCAAACAATCATACAAATGGCAGTTGACGTCTGCCTTGATGAAATAAAACTAATGCGTGAATTTGGTGTCGTTAATATCATATGCCATCCCACAACCTCCCTAGCCTCTGCGATGAAAACAACTGCTGACAGTAAAGGCTACAGAGAAAGAGAATTACAAACGAGAAGGAACCGGCGTTTTGCATCTAGCCCCACCCCGAAAGGAACACCCACAGATTGGGGGTTCACGGCTATAGGCCATACAACCACACAAGACATAAGAATGAATCCACTAACCGTTGTTACTTTGCCACCAGGCATTAAAGTAACACTTTTACCTCCCATCGGTGATTACAGTGAAATTTATGCTAACAAATATTCTGTTTCTAAAAATATGGCGTCGGTCAATGCGGGGGATCAGGGGCTTTATGTGGGAGGTGGCACCATTAACCTCCAATTTGAAAGAGATTTAGCAACCGCTCAAAGGGGACTTCTCCACAGAGAATATCGAAGATATCACCAGTCTCAAATCAACAGAAAGCAATTACGCACTATTATTCACGACGATAATCCAAGTATTAGATGGTTACAGTCATCAACAACTTATTATGACGAATTATGTCCCGGCACACAAAATGCCACAGGCACCGTATTTATTGATGTTTTCAATGACAACTCTTGTCCTCACGGTAACAGATACAACCGAGCTATGGTTTATGTAGTGCCACCCAAAGGAACTTTTTACAAAAACCTACAAGACTTTCTGAAGGCAGTTGAGCAAACAGCAGAAAATATCGTCATCGTACTGAACGCCCATAACCAGCATCGGCCCTATCTGGCTATTCCTACGTTACGAGTATGCGGCTTCAGCGCGGGACAGTTCCTCATGCCTGGTGTGAGCGCTTCAAATGTTCATAATGCCATCAACAGCGGCCTTGTAAGAGGCCTTTCAAATAGCAGCACTATTGAGGAAATACAATTCCCTTATGGCATGACGGCACCATCAGAACATCCCGATAACCAGAAAGGCATCTCGGATAACAGAGATTCAGAAGATGAAAGCTTTGATGATAAATGGTTCACAACCACTTCATCTGGTTTTAGTGCATCTGGTGGAAAGTCGCTTCCTCCACAAGTTACCGATACCATCAAAAAACAGGGAAATTTAGTGATTATATCAGATGACGGAGATGATCATGTCGAAGATAAAGACATCACCGATTCAAAGCCTAAGGTATCAGAGCCTGATGTAAACACATCAGATGACGAGATTTCTCTCGACTACGATACTGAAACAAAAAGAAGCCGATCACCAGAATTTTCTGGATTTCAGACTTCTCCGGTTTTTGATAGAAGAACATCTACTTCACCAAAAGAAAAACCCGTTGTCTCAGAGGATTCTTTGGAAAAAGAAGCAGAAGATTGTCCTATCTGTATGTGTACATTGGATAACCCTAAAACATTACCCTGCAAACATACTTTCTGTACGAAGTGTATTAATGAATATTTTGCCAATTACAAACCTGTATGCCCAAACTGTAATGCTATTTATGGTATCGTAACAGGCATACAACCAACAGGCACCATGAAGATAACCTACGCGACATCAGAATGGCAGAAAGTAACTTCTGCCCAACTTCATCCACAAGGCAAAGAAGAAAAAATAGCCACTTGGGTCATCCAATACACTTTTAAAGACGGCGTTCAAGGAGAAGAACATCCTAATCCAGGAACCCATTACACAGGATTTAAAGAAGCAGGCCACACGCGTACAGCCTATATTCCTAACACGCCGCAAGGAAATGAGATATTAGAGTTATTAAAAATAGCCTTTATAAGAAAAATGACTTTCACTATCGATCGATCCAGAACAACCGGTGAAGATAATATGGTTACATGGAATGAAATTCACCATAAAACATCAACAAATCCAGCTAATCAACATGGTTACAAAGATAGCTGGCTTCACAATGTTCTGGACGAATTGAAAGTAAAAGGAATTACACCAGAATCAATTACCGATGAAGAACGAGAACAGATACGGAGCAGTACCTTAAAAACATCACATACGCCTGCCAGAAAACAATAACAAACATTATCTATCGTTCTTTTAGCAGGGTTTGATAACCCTGCTATTTTCTGTTTTCATTTACACTTCTCCATTGTTCCGTTTTACCCTACGCTTAAATGCCTATTCCTGATGTCTCTGAAAATCACTACTATGCAGTCAACAACCGATAACGTATACAGGCATCACTATGCGCACACTAAAAAATATTCCCTTTGATGAATTGGCTATAGGCACAAAAGGGGAACTTACACGTACTCTTCATGAAGAAGACCTGTTACTGTTTGCAAGAATGTCCGGCGATACTAACCCTATCCATCTTGATAACGAGTTCGCTAAAACAACTCCCTATCAAGAACGTATCGCCCATGGAATGTGGACAGCATCTCTGATTTCCTGTGCTTTAGCTACAAAAATGCCGGGACCTGGTGGTATTTATATTGGTCAGCAATTAAAATTCATGCGGCCTGTCAAGCTGGGAGACACGGTTACAGTAAAACTTGAGGTCAGTGCAAAAAATGAGAAGTTAAAACGAGCTACTATTTCCACGACCGTTGTGAACCAGCTGGGAAAAATTGTAGTTAAAGGCAGCGCAGAGGTTAAGCCATCTCAGGAGACATTGAATATCAACGAGTTTCCTCTGCCTGAAATAGACTTCATCTCCTGATGATTCATTATTTTTCTTTACCTATAAATAGCATAATGACACAGATGCTTTGCTGATGACTAAAAAACGCATCAGCAAATTATCGTTTTCTCCAAATAAGTTATATAACAAAAAATTACATCGTATTAATAAATTAATGTCAGCTGAATTTGCAAAATATGTCACGCAATCTACATTAGTTAAGAAAGCATTTTAGAACACTGTATACATAACCTGCTCCACCGTCATAACCTTATTCGCACTTTATCAGGTCGTTTATGCATCTATCGGCGTTTATAAAAACCCTTCAGCGTGACATCTAAAAGGTGTCCTTTATTCTTTGCGCATTAAAAAGCTCTTACTGGATATATTTTGGAATAGCTGCGCCAATAACATTGATTCATACTTATGAGTAACTCTCTCATGAAAAATTTCAATACACCAAGAATATATCATGCAATACTCATGCTATTGATCCTCACAAGCTCTTTACTATCAGCGGAAGAAGCTATTCATACAAAAATGCAATTTATTCCTATGGAAAGGATTATTCTTCAGGCGAAAAACCAGTATGGTAAATCCATCGTAATAGATTCAGCCAAACGAATAAGCTTCAATGAGAAAGCTATAGTACGTCTTGATTTTATGGACAACAATAACCCATGGCGCCTGGTTTTTGATGCCGTTACAGGTCAAGAAACAACGCGTGCATCTTTAAAGCAACCAATGGCTCTTGAAAAAATACTGGACAAGCTGTCACGGGACTACTCACCAACCCAAATCATTAAAACCGCACTTTTTCCTCTGACTAAGACTACTGTTAATAATAGAGAACTTACACGCTCCATAGAGTTTATCGATAATCGTAAAAAACGCTGGCTTATAATAATGGATGCCTACACAGGATTAGCACTCGAGCTTAACCGGTTAGAATCCAAACCCACAGGTCAGTCACTTGCTGCAGAGCAATTAATCAAAATGGTTCGTCAACGCTATACCTGTGCGGTAATAATAAAAACGAAAATGTCTACCTGGAAAAACCGGCGAGTCAAAGAAGTCACTATTTTAACAAAAGAAGGAACTCCCAGAAAAATATTAATAACACCCGTGACGGGTGAAATTATCGATGACCGTATATCAACACGATATTAATACAAAAATCACATACAATAAAAAGCAGCCGTTCGATATGACATTCATCAATGTTTCAATCGTTAATTTCCATGACTTAATATTTCCTACTATTTATATCAGAAACTGATCATTAATATTGCTGTTTTAATATTTCAACAACCATCCCTGACGCCAACAACCATTGACTATTAATAATTAAAGCTACTTTTACCTTTTCCTTCATTCGATATTTGTTGACATGATTATGGATTAACGATTAAATTACATTATTAATTAGCTTACTCGATAATTTTTATGGAAAAACAGTAACTATTTATTATTTTTAGTCAAATAATTTCCTACTTTGACAAGCAACAATGCCTTTTTCGTTATTTCATAGCCGATATAATTATCCGCTAAAAGGAATTGATTGCATTTCCGCCATAAAATATTTTTCTATTGATAGAAAAGTAAGCGGTCTATCAAAGATTGGTAAAAATCGGTAAATCTTCCCACCGATGTCACCATCCCATGGCTATAATGAGTGACGAACTATTCTGTTTCTGTTTTTCCCTGAGCAAACAAAACAACATATGTTTGGTCATCTGGCACCGCGTTGCCGAAAGCTGCACCAAAAGCAGTTATTTATACTCATAAAGGATATGCAGGGGCTGCGGTCTATTGTAGCCAACATCCTGACCGATGGAGTTATGTTTGATACATTTTCTATCGATAAAACCGGACATTATTGTCCCTGAGCTGTAGTACAAAGGAGCCGAGGTAATGCCTCAAAGTCTGTTACGGTATACTAACATTCTCAGCATTGTTGGTGACCTGATTCGAGTTCATGTTCCTAACCTGTCACAGGGTAATGCGCGAGCCAGCTATGGTGATCTAGCACTGATCGAGCAGAATGATCAGGTTTACTCCATGGCCCAAATTATCAAGATCGACCATGAGGAAGTCTCCCTGCAGGTATTTACCGGAACAAAAGGCCTGTCTACCGGAGCATCCGTTTGCTTTCTTGGCGAGCCTATGAAAGCGACCTATTCCCCTAATATTCTTGGTCGTGTATTTAATGGTGCAGGACAGCCTAAGGATGATGGACCGGATTTGTCACAAGATCCTCGTGTTGAAATTGATGGCCCTTCCGTAAATCCAGTACGTCGGGTGCTGGCATCCCGTATGGTACGTACAGACGTTCCCATGATCGATGTATTTAATACTTTGGTGGAATCCCAGAAAATCCCGATCTTTTCGGTAGCCGGTGAACCCTATAACCGATTCCTAGCCCGTATTGCCATTCAGGCAGATGCGGATGTGGTAGTCTTCGGTGGAATGGGCTTGATTTTTGATGATTACCATTTTTTCAAAACAAAATTTGAAAATGCCGGCGTGTCTTCCCGTACAGTTATGTTCACCAACCTTGCTTCTGATCCTACTGTTGAACGATTGTTAACGCCGGATATGGCACTGGCTGTTGCTGAGCACTTTGCGGTAAATGAAAGTAAGAAAGTACTGGTACTTCTTACGGACATGACCTCCTATGCGGATGCCATGAAAGAAATCGGTGTGGCAATGGATAAGATTCCTGCCAACCGTGGCTATATGGGCGACCTGTACTCACAGTTGGCTAGGCGCTATGAAAAAGCCTGCGATTATAAAGGTGCCGGCTCTGTAACTATTCTAGCCGTGACCACTATGCCAGGTAATGATGTTACCCACCCTGTGCCGGATAACACTGGTTATATCACCGAAGGTCAATTTTATTTGCACGACGGTATGATCGATCCGTTTGGTTCTCTTTCCCGACTTAAGCAAATGGTCATTGGAAAAGAAACCCGTGATGATCACAGTCAGATCATGAACACCATGATTCGTTTTTATTCAGATTCCGTCAACGCCAAACAAAAACAGGCTATGGCTTTTGAGCTGTCCAATTATGACTTGAAAACCATCCGTTTCGGTGACTTATTCAGGGAGCGGTTCATGCGTCTGGATGTCAAACTGACACTGGAGGACGCTCTGGATCTCTGCTGGAAAACATTAGCTGAATGTTTTTCACAGGAAGAAACACTGATCAAACAAAGTTTACTGGATAAATACTGGCCCGATAATAAAGCAACAAAAAATGCTGAAACCACAGCAACAGCCGAGGTATAACCACCATGGCCAAAATTGCTTTCAGCAAGAGCTCTCTGAACAAGGAAAAGCGCAGCCTAAAGACATTCAACCGTTATCTTCCTGCACTGGAATTAAAGCGCCAGCAATTAATGGCTGAGCGGAAAAAAGCCGAATTAGCTCTGGTTGATATACGAAACCAGATGGATGACGTAGAAAAAATCGTTCGGACGCAGCTGCCTATGTTGGCACAGGAAGATGTCCCTGTAGAAAATCTGGTCAAGGTAACTAATATCACTATTGCTCAGGAGAATATTGTCGGCACAAAAGTTCCTTTTGTAAAAGTCATCGATATTCAACTGACACCATACAGCGATCTGGTCATGCCCCATTGGGTAGACTATCTCGTCGAGTTACTCCAGAAAATGGTGCGGCTAAAAATCGAACGACAGGTTCGCGAACTGCGTTACCACTGCCTGGATAAAGCAACTCGTACTACATCCCAGCGTGTTAACCTATTTTCCAAGGTGTTAATACCAAAAACACAGCAAAACATTCAGAAAATACAGATTTATCTATCTGATCAGGATCGTGCCGGCGTTATGAATGCCAAGCTTTCCAAAGATAAAGTCATGGCACAGGAGGCAAGAAGCAGTCATTGAATATCGGTAGCACCCTGACCACAAAAGGCGCTCTTTGATCGAACGACAAAATTCGTATAAAAGTTCCGCCCTACAATCCATTATGGTTGTTTTCAAGGTGTTCATAAGGTTTATCACTGACTGGAAGATACCCTATGGCTATAACACGATTAAAAAAAATCACTCTTTACGGGCCTGAACAAGACAAGCAGCTTATCCTTCTTGGGCTTCAGAAATTGGGTTGTATACATCTGATCCCTCTAAAGGAATCTGTGCCCGAAATGGCAATACAGGCGCAACCGGCAGAAACCAGCGAAGCTTTGACATGGCTGGAACGAAGCCCGCAAAAGCGTCGGCAGGTTCGTAATAAAGACGGCATTAAAACGGATGATGTCGTGCACAAAGTTCTGCAGAACAAGACTCTGTTCCGTGAAACATCCGATCAGCGTGACCAGTTGGAACAGCGTATTCGTGAAGTTCGCCCCTGGGGAGAATTTTCTTTTCCGGAATTGTCTGACCTGAATGGCCAGCGTCTGTGGTTTTACGTTGTGCCTAACAAACATATTGACTTGTTGGAAACATTAGAACTGCCTTGGGAAATCATTCATCAGGGACAGGAACGCAGCAATGTTATTGTTATTTCAAAAGACGAACCGCCTGAGGATTTACTTCCGGTAGCACGCTCAAAAGTAGGGAAACATTCACTTTCTTCTTTAGAATCTGAATTTGAACAGGCAGAGCAACAGCTGGAAGATATTCTGGCTGAACGAGAATCATTGACCCGATGGACCTATCTACTCTCTCAGTCCATGGCCGCTACACAGGATACAGCCTCTCTGAGACAGGCTTTTAACAGCAGTCAGGACGAAGACCAGTTCTTTCTTATTCAGGGCTGGGTGCCTCAGGATAAACAAACGACGGTTGAAGATTACGTACAAACACAACAGATAGCAGCGTTTATTCAGGAACCTGAGTCGGGTGATAATCCTCCAACACTACTGGACGAACCCGACAGCACAGGCGGAGGCGGAGAAGCTATGGCTTTCTTCCAATTGCCTAATTATCGGGCGTGGGATCCTGGCAATATTGTGTTTTATTCATTTGCATTATTTTTTGCCATGATCATGAGTGACGCAGCCTACAGTGCACTCTTTGGATTGATACTCTGGTGTTTCCGCAAGAAAATCGACTCAACAACTGCAGGTAAACGTCTGCTGAACATGGGATTGTTTATGTCCGGCCTGGGTATTATCTGGGGCATACTAATCGGCAGCTATTTTGGTGTCAGTCCGACAAAAGACGCATTACTGGACAGTATCGCTTTTATCAACCTGAACGATTACGCGGCCATGATGAAATTATCCGTAGGCATTGGCGTAATTCATCTGGTGATTGCTAATCTGGCATCGGCCTGGGTCAACCGGGATCGGCTTTATGCATTGGCTCCCTTAGGCTGGGCTGTTCTGATGATAGGTGGTCTGACTCTCTGGCTGGGCATTATGGGCTCTTTGCAGCCCGTATGGAAAACACTGTTTGGCCCGGGCATGATGATTGTTGGTGCGCTCATGATCTTTTTGTTCACCAGCACGCGACCTATTCATAAAATCAGTGATCTTTTCCTGCGTATTCTTGATGGACTTAATGCCGTCTATAAAATCACCGGAGCATTCGGTGATGTATTGAGCTACATGCGTCTGTTTGCCCTTGGGCTTTCCGGGGCATCTCTGGCCATGACATTCAACAATCTTGCCATAGATGTGCTGCATGCCATGCCGGTATTAGGGGTCTTGTTTGCCGGGCTCATCCTGCTTCTTGGCCACCTGCTTAATTTTGCCCTTTGCCTGATGAGTGGGGTTGTCCATGGCATGCGGCTGAATGTCATAGAATTTTTCAACTGGGGCCTTTCCGATGAAGGCTATCCCTTCAAAGCGTTTAGTAAACAAGAGGACTGATAATGGAAGAACTGATCACTGCCCTGGGTTGGCTAGGTGTATTTGCGCCGGTGGCGCTGGGAGCTGTCGGCAGCTCTATCGGTTGCTCTGTCGCAGGTCAGGCAGCGTGCGGAGCTATGCTGGATGTCGAGAGTGGTTATGGTAAATACGTCGGTTTATCCGCTATGCCGTCCTCTCAGGTTATCTACGGCATCGTTATCATGTTTACCTTAAGTGGAATTGGAGTCACTTCCGCCAGTGCTCCAGGTTTGTTCGGTATTGGACTGCTGACGGGTATCGCCCTCATGTATTCTGCTATTTATCAGGGACAGGCTGTTGCTGCCTGTATCAATGCCTCCAAAAACAAACCTGAAGTCTTTGGCTTGTCTATTGCACCAGCTGCAATCGTTGAAGGTTTTGCTGTATTTGCCTTTGTATTTGCGTTGGTCATGGGCCAGGGGATTGCCGCCTGACCCTTATTGGATAAACAATGCAGTTCCGAAACTGCACGACAAAAGGCCGGTCTGCCCCAACCGGTCTTTTCAGGTAGACTGAATGGAGAGTAAACATGACGATTGCAATAAGGCCTGATGATAAAAACGTCTCCGTTGGCGTTCAGGATCTGATAGAAAAACTGCGCAAACAGGGTGTCAAAAGCGGCCGTGATGATGCCGAAAAGATTGTTTCTAATGCCAATGCAGAAGCTGGGGACATCATTAAGACAGCCCGGCAAAAAGCGTTCGAGATTGTAGAACAGGCAAAAAAAGAAGCGGCTTTTATTACCAAGGCCGGCGAAGAAGCCCTACAACTGGCTGAACGTAATACCCTTCTGGAAATGAAAGATTATCTGCTGAAACAGTTTTCTGAACAAATCAGCGCAGTGGTTAAAACTTCATTGGAAGACGAAGCGCTTCTGGAAAAAATGATTCTCGAAGTCGCCGGTGAAAACTCCCTGCAAGGAGAAGAATCTGTCGAAGTTGTTCTGCCCCAAAAAGTCATCGGTGTGGAAGAGTTAAGAACTCATCCTGAGTTGATAAAATCCGGCGGATTATTGGATTTTGTTATGAATCAGGCCAGCACCATGCTGCAGAAAGGGGTGACTTTTAAAGTAGGCGGCGAAGAGCAGACAGGCATCAGCTTCCGCCTGAATAATAAAGACATCCAGATTGAATTATCTGATGAGACAGTTTGTGCTGTCCTGCTGCAACATTTGCAACCCCGTTTTCGCGCGTTGCTGGAAGGTATTGTTAAATAATACGGGATCAGCAAACAGCGTTGTTGATATTTGTGCTCAATTCCTTTAAGGGAGCATAACATGGCAGAAAATGCCTATTATACCTTGCTGACGTCGTTACCTCATATCGACTCGCTGTTTCACAGCAAGGTAACGCCGATTTCCCGGATACAACTAGATCGTCGTTTATCCATGTTAAGTAAACAGGAACGCGACGTCTTGATTCGGGTGGAACAGCTGACACACTGGAGCCACATGGGCACCGATGTGGATGAGAATGTCTTAATCCGGTTAGCAACAAAACTGCAGAGTGAATTGCCCGGTCAGGAAATTCGCGAACTGATCAGCTGGCGAATGGATGTTCGTACCATTATCGCAGCACTACGCCGCAAGGCTCAGGGAGGGCAAGCCCCGGCTGCCGGTCGATGGAGCTTTGGGAATCGCTATACTTATATTCGCCTAAACTGGAACTCTCCTACACTGGGATTACAGCATGCCTTTCCGTGGATACCAAAAGTAGCAGAGTGCCTGAGTAAAAACGATCATATTACGCTGGAAAAAACCTTACTGGGAACGGTCTGGCATCAACTGGACATTCTCTCCAGTAAACATCGTTTTGATTTTGAAGCCGTTATTATTTATGTCCTGCGGTGGCACCTGATTGACCGATGGACCCGCTATAACAGCGATAAAGCACTGACCTATTTTCGGGCACTGACGGATATTGCCCTGGGCGATTTTGTATCACAGCTGCCGGATTGTCATCCGTAACCAGGTTATTTCTCTCACTGAAGATGAATACACCCCATACGGAATTCGGCCAAGCAGTAACACGGTTATATATATGAGCGAAAAGACAAAGACAGACCCGCTACAGAAGGCAACCGCCAGAGTCATTGCTGTTATGGGTGATATTATCACCATTGAGAGCATTGAAGCGGAGGGCGATGCAGATACGCCTCCCATGGTGAAAAACGAAGTGGTTTACGTGATTCCCAGCCGGGCGTCTAACGAAACCATTCAGGAACACCTGATGGCAGAGATCCTGCGGGTAAAAGGAAAGACTGCAGATATACAGGTATATGAGGAAACCCGGGGCGTGGCAGTGGGTGACCTGGTTATCCAAAGCGGGGAACTGATGTCACTGGAGCTGGGACCCGGCATTCTCAGCCAAATCTATGATGGATTGCAGAATCCGCTGGAATATCTTGCCAACCTGCACGGTCGTTTTCTACAAAGGGGCGTTCAGGTAGATGCACTGGACCGAACTTCCACGTGGGCATTTACTGCCGTCGCAAAAATCGGTGACAAACTCCATGCGGGGGAAGTATTCGGCACCGTTCCGGAAGGACGCTTTACCCACAGTATCATGATTCCTTTTAATACCGTGGGCGAGGTAGAAGTCACCTGGATACAGGAAGGGAATTTCACTGTCGATACAGTGGTTGCTAAAGTCAAAAATGAAGCTGGCCAGGAAATAGAACTGACGATGATCCAGAAATGGCCGGTTCGCCAGTCCATTTCTGAAACGCTGGCAAAAAAAGGTAAAACCCGTCGTTTATATCCTTCAGAGCCACTGATTACTACCCAGCGAATTATTGATACCTTTTTCCCCATCGCCCGAGGCGGAACAGGCTGTATTCCCGGACCATTCGGATCAGGAAAAACAGTACTCCAGCACCTTATCTCACGCTACTGTGATGCCGATATTGTTATTGTTACTGCCTGTGGAGAACGTGCCGGAGAAGTGGTAGAAACCATTGAAGAATTTCCCCATCTGCAAGACCCTAAAACCGGCGGCTCTTTGATCGACCGGACAGTCATCATCTGTAACACTTCATCCATGCCGGTAGCTGCCCGTGAAGCTTCTATTTATACAGGACTGACGCTGGGTGAATATTACCGCCAAATGGGATATAACGTTTTAACACTGGCAGATTCCACCTCACGATGGGCTCAGGCCATGCGTGAGACCTCTAACCGACTGGAAGAAATTCCGGGAGAAGAGGGATTCCCGGCCTATATGGACTCTGCTATCAAGGGTGTTTACGAACGTTGCGGCGTCATCAGTAACGAAACCGGTAAAGAAGGCTCCCTGACCATGATCGGGACCGTCAGTCCTGCCGGCGGCAACTTTGAAGAACCTGTCACCCAGGCAACACTAGGCACAGTAAAAACGTTCCTTGGTCTGTCTTACGATCGGGCCTATAAACGTTTTTATCCTGCCATTGATCCACTGATCTCATGGTCCCGTTATCTTGACCAGCTGTCTGAGTGGTATCGCAATAACTTGTCACCGGAATGGGTGGATACGGTCAAGGCTATGCATAAACTGCTCGCCCGGGGTGACAGCATTAACCAGATGATGCAGGTAACCGGTGAAGAAGGTGTTACACAGGAAGATTATATCATTTCTCAGAAAGCACTCTTTTTGGATATGGTTTACCTCCAGCAGGACGCCTTTGATGATGTGGATAACAGCTGCACATTAAAACGTCAGGAAAAATGTTTTGATCTGATCGTTAATCTGGTCCAAGCGGAATACCGGTTTGACGATAAAGAACAGGCTCGTGATTATTTTGTGAAACTGACGGGATTATTCAAGAACCTGAACTACTCCCACGATGAATCGCCGGAGTTCAATAACTATCTTAACAAGATTGAAACTCTAAAAACACAATATCAGATTGCTGCAGCGGTTGCTGCATAACTGTCTTTTTACTTTCCTTTAATATCAGCCACTACTTCATCATCGGTAATGGCTGATTTCTTGTTCTGGTAGATTTTCTGCAC
>NSIT01000013.1_pt1 | contig 33057 bp, 42 predicted proteins | sample 1450681 | NCBI WGS metagenome assembly NSIT01 (sample SAMN07455404, study PRJNA386592) | invertebrate metagenome | isolation source: Endozoicomonas-like sequences binned from scallop gill tissue | host: Pecten maximus | place: United Kingdom: Lyme Bay MPA | collected 2013-06-01
GTTAGATTGTTAGATTGTTAGATTGTTAGATTGTTAGATTGTTAGATTGTTAGATTGAGCGACTGATTTTTTATGAGTTTTTTGTTAAGCGGGACTCGACTTTTCGTTTGAGGAAATATGAATAGTCTTCCGTTAATAATAAGAAAAAATAAATGGAATCATCCGTGTTATCCACTATTTCCGGATAGGGAAAATTCGTGAAATGAACCTGTATGTATTGGTCGGGGAATAGCATGGTGGTGTTATGTTCTTTATCTTCTAAAGCAGCAAAAGCAATTTTATCTATGGGGGGGTAATCTTCTGAAAATTTTTCTGGAGTCATTGGCGGTGTTGCGAGAAGGGCGAATTGCTGAAGGGGTTCAATGAAAAAAAGAAGGAGATCCGTGTCCCATTTTCCGTTGTTCAGGCATATGCTTCCCTTGAATGCAGTAAGTTTGAAATAACAATAATTATTGAATAGCTGATGAGTATTTGACGGCTTACGACCATTAACACAACCCGCAAAAGTAGAATATATATAACCGATTACAAATAGTAAGCTTAGTAACTGTTTCATGAGATCCTGTCGTAAGATTTAATGTATGAGCTGTCGCTTTGTTATTGTAGACGGGAATCAGAAATAGCCTTTGTTGAGGAATTAAAAAATCAGGGGCCGAGTTGCCAGAGCATGATAGGAAGTTGGTAATAGTTAATGGTTTCATTCAACTGCTGCCAGTAATAATGGTCGTTTGGGCGACGTAGAATTAATACAATACCTGCTTTTTTATGAGTTAACATTGCATAATCCAGAGCTTGCCCGATGGCATGATGCCACTTGCTGGCAAATTCCATCTCTATGGCATGGCTGTCTGTCAGGCAATCAACTCGGCGGTTATTTTCCAGTAATATTTCTGACTGCCCCCCATTTCCATGACACCAGACCGATTGATACCACTGTTCATTGGTCTTTTCATAGGTTTGCCCCAAAGAGGGAGAGAATAGAAGGCTTCCTGTACAGAAGCTTAATAATAAGCGACAAAATATGATGATGTTCGGGTTCTCCCTGTTTTTATTGTTCGTTTTTGGAAGTATTTTCTTAGAGAAGTTATTTTTAGTGTAGATGGGAAGCTGTGGAATGCGACCTGTATAACCTGAAGCAGGTCGCTGAAACCGAATTATTATAAAATGATATTACGGATATCGTCGTCTTTACGATCCAGATAATGAGTTGACTGTATGCGACGGATTGTACGTGACTTTCCTCGAATCAATAGTGTCTCTGTCTGTGCAATATTTCCATTGCGCATGATGCCGTTGAGCAAATCCCCTTTTGTGATACCAGTCGCTGAGAAAATAACATTATCTGAGCGAGCCATATCTTCCAGTGTCAGTAACTGGCCTGGCTCTACGCCCATTTCATGGCAGCGGGCTCGCTCTTGTTCGGATATTTTGTCATGTTCGGGAGTTGCACCTTTTGCCTTGCTTCGGGTAAGTAGCCGTCCCTGCATATCACCGTCCAGTGCGCGGATAACAGCAGCAGAAACCACGCCCTCAGGAGCGCCACCAATACAATACATTAAATCCACTTCACTGTCTGGCATACAGGTTAGAATAGATGCAGCTACATCTCCGTCAGGAATGGCAAATACCTTAACACCCAGTTTTTGCATCATGGCGATTGTCTGGTCATGACGTGGTTTTGCCAGAGTGATGACCGTCAAGGCTTCCATGGGCTTATGTAAGGCTCTGGCAACATTGTAGAGATTTTCCTGAAGCCCTGCGTTCAGGTTAATGACACCTTTTGCTCCGAGCCCGCAAACCAGTTTTTCCATGTACATATCAGGTGCTTTCAGAAAAGAACCTTTTTCTCCTGCCGCCAAAACGGCAATAGCATTGTTTTGTCCCATGGCGGTCATGCGGGTGCCCTCAATAGGATCTACGGCGATATCAATGGCGTCCCCGATGCCTGTCCCAACTTTCTCTCCGATATAGAGCATAGGTGCTTCATCAATTTCACCTTCACCAATCGTGATTTCACCAGCGATACTGGTTTTGTTCAGCATGGCTCTCATGGCGTTCACCGCAGCGTTGTCGGCGGCATTCTTATCGCCTCGCCCCAGCCATTTATATCCTGCCAGCGCAGCCGCTTCGGTAACCCGGGAAAATTCGATTGCCAGTTCGCTTTTCATACAAGTGCCCCAGTGAATTTGGCGCTGACTTTACCATAAGAAACGGGTCTTGACCGAATAGTAATGGTTAATAACGTTAATCAACTAAAATCTGCTGGAATCAGTGAAAATATTCTGGATTTAAACGATGTAGAGGTGCAACTGGATGAGAGTGTTTTTGTTTTTGGTAAAAGCTAGAAAGAAATAAAGAATGGATTATTGGTATCGTAGTTTCTTGCTTTTCGCCTCAGTACGTGATTATCGGTTGACGTGAGCGTCATTGCCTCGTAAAATTCTGTCGCTTTATATTGTCTTCAGCTTTTATCTATAGTAGACAATGTTGAAGACATTCTAAGCCGGCATTTTGGTCGGCTTTTGCTGCTTGTATGAAAGTTGTTAAGCACATCCTCTGGTGTAAGCAGCTTGGCATAGTACAGGGAAATTGCAGCGTTGAGAGCAGTTTCTTATTCAGGTACGAATGGATGCTGCTGTCAGGCAGGGAAGCTTGTTTTTTGCCTTTTATATAGAAATGAGTGGAGTTTGCCCAATGGCAACAATTAATCAGCTGGTGCGTAAGCCACGCAGTCGCAGAGTCGCCAAAAGCGACGTGCCTGCGTTGCAGTCATGCCCACAGCGTCGTGGCGTGTGCACACGTGTGTATACTACTACCCCTAAAAAGCCTAACTCTGCACTGCGTAAAGTATGCCGTGTTCGTCTGACTAATGGGTTTGAAGTAACGTCATACATCGGTGGTGAAGGCCATAACCTGCAGGAACACAGTGTTGTCCTGATTCGTGGTGGTCGTGTCAAAGACTTGCCTGGTGTACGTTATCATACCGTCCGCGGTAGTCTGGATACTCAAGGTGTTAACGATCGTAAGCAAGGTCGTTCCAAGTACGGTACTAAAAAGCCTAAGGCTTAAGTCGTTATTCTGATACTTCGTTGAGTCATGAACAGATTTTAGTGTAATTATTTGAATTTGTTGCGGTTGTCCGACGAAGAGCTGTACATCGGTTAACGTAAAATAGACCGTTCACTGTCACTTTATTTGAAGTTTAATGGTTGATAAGAGTAAGGCTGGATCATTGAGATTCTGGACTACCTGAAGACCGTTATTGAGGACTTATCAATGCCTAGAAGAAGAGTTGTCGCTAAACGCGAAGTTTTGCCAGATCCTAAGTTTGGTAACCAGACTCTGACCAAATTCATTAACCACGTAATGATCAGCGGCAAAAAATCTGTTGCCGAGAAGATTGTGTATGGTGCGCTGGACGTTGTTAAAGAGCGTTCAGGCAAAGATCCCCTGGAGCAGTTCGAGAAAGCTCTGGAAGCTATTGCTCCTATGGTTGAGGTTAAATCTCGTCGTGTTGGTGGTGCAACCTATCAGGTGCCTGTAGAGGTACGTCCATCCCGTCGTTCGGCCCTGGCTATGCGCTGGCTGGTTGATGCTGCCCGTAAACGTGGAGAAAAATCCATGAAGTTGCGTTTGGCTGGTGAATTGATGGACGCGGCTGAAAGCAAAGGCGCAGCTGTTAAGAAGCGTGAAGATGTGCATCGTATGGCTGAAGCTAACAAAGCATTCTCTCACTACCGTTTCTAAGTTCAGAGGAATAGAATCGTGGCCCGTAAAACCCCGATTAAACGTTATCGCAACATCGGTATCTGTGCCCATGTTGATGCGGGTAAAACAACCACAACAGAACGTGTCCTATATTATACCGGTCTGAGCCACAAGATCGGTGAGGTTCATGATGGTGCTGCCACCATGGACTGGATGGAACAGGAGCAGGAGCGTGGTATCACTATTACGTCTGCAGCAACGACCTGTTTCTGGCGCGGTATGGATGGCCAGTTTGACCAGCATCGTATCAATATCATCGACACCCCGGGACACGTTGACTTTACTGTAGAAGTTGAACGTTCCTTGCGTGTACTGGATGGTGCTGTGGTTGTTCTGTGTGGTGCATCCGGTGTGCAGCCTCAGACTGAAACCGTGTGGCGTCAGGCTAACAAATACGAGGTGCCTCGTATGGTGTTCGTCAATAAGATGGACCGTACCGGCGCTGATTTCCAGATGGTTATCGACCAGCTGAAAGAACGGCTGGGTGCTAATGCAGTACCGTTGCAGATGACTATTGGTGCTGAGGATGAATTTAAAGGTGTTGTTGACCTGATTATGATGAAAGCTATCATCTGGAATGAAGCTGATCAGGGCATGACCTTTACCCATGAAGATATCCCGGCCGATATACTTGAGTTGTGTGAATCCATGCGTGAATACATGGTTGAATCCGCAGCTGAAGCCAATGAAGAGCTGATGGAAAAATATCTGGATACGGGTGAACTGGCGGAAGATGAAATCCGAACAGGCATTCGTATCCGTACGTTGGCCAATGAAATTGTGCCGGTGTTCGGTGGATCAGCCTTTAAAAATAAAGGCGTTCAGGCCGTACTGGATGGCGTGATTGAATACCTGCCTTCTCCGCAGGAAGTGAAAGCTATTGAAGGTGTGCTGGACGATAAAGAAGGGACCGCTGCGTCTTGCGAAGCAGATGATGATGCTCCGTTTGCGGGTTTGGCATTTAAAATTGCTACAGACCCCTTCGTAGGTACTCTGACTTTTGTTCGTAATTACTCTGGTATTCTGAAATCCGGTGATACGGTTTATAATCCGGTTAAATGTAAGAAAGAGCGTGTAGGTCGTATGGTGCAGATGCATTCTAACAACCGTACAGAGCTCAAAGAATGTCTGGCAGGCGATATTGTGGCATTGATCGGTCTGAAGGATGTAACGACCGGCGATACATTATGCAGCCCGAACCGCATTATTACATTGGAACGGATGGAGTTCCCGGAACCTGTTATTTCTGTGGCAGTTGAGCCAAAAACGAAAGCTGACCAGGAAAAAATGGGTGTTGCGTTGGGTAAACTGGCGCAGGAAGATCCGTCTTTCCGTGTGCATACTGACGAAGAAACCGGACAAACCATTATTTCCGGTATGGGTGAGTTGCATCTGGATATCATTGTTGACCGTATGAGACGTGAATTTAACGTTGAGGCCAATATTGGTAAACCGCAGGTTGCCTACCGTGAAAAAATCAAAGCCAGCGTTGAGGCAAACCATAAGTTTGTTCGTCAGTCTGGTGGCCGTGGTCAGTATGGTCACGTTGTTATTGAATTCTCTCCGGCTGAAGAAGAAGGGTTGGAATTCGTTAACGAAATCGTTGGTGGTGTTATTCCTAAAGAATACATTCCTGCCATCGAGAAAGGTATTGCTGAACAGATGAAGAACGGTGTTATTGCCGGATATCCTTTGCTTAATTTGAAGGCTCGTTTGTTTGACGGATCTTTCCACGAGGTTGACTCCAGCGAGATGGCGTTTAAAATCGCTGCATCACAGGCTCTGAAAAAGTATGCGCCTCAGGCTCAGCCTGTCCTGATGGAACCCGTAATGAAAGTTGAGGTGGTAACACCTGAAGATTACATGGGGGATGTTATGGGCGATCTGAATCGTCGTCGTGGACTTGTTCAGGGTATGGAAGACAGTGTTTCTGGTAAGATCATCCGTGCTCAGGTGCCGCTGGGTGAGATGTTCGGCTATGCCACTGACTTGCGTTCTGCAACTCAGGGTCGTGCGACATATACCATGGAGTTTGAGGACTACGCCGAAGCGCCTAACAGTGTTGCTGAAGCAGTGATTAAAAGCCGGGGCTGATTGCCTCATCCATTGAAATCAAAGGTTAATAGAAATGGCTAAGGAAAAATTTGAGCGTAATAAGCCGCACGTAAACGTCGGCACCATCGGTCACGTAGACCACGGTAAAACAACGCTGACTGCTGCTCTGACCCGCGTCTGTGCAGAAGTATGGGGTGGCGAGTTCAAGGCATTTGATCAGATCGATAATGCACCTGAAGAGCGTGCACGTGGTATTACCATCGCTACTGCACACGTTGAGTATGACTCTCCTAAGCGTCATTATGCTCACGTAGACTGCCCAGGGCACGCTGACTATGTTAAAAACATGATCACCGGTGCTGCACAGATGGACGGAGCTATCCTGGTTGTGTCTGCTGCTGACGGTCCTATGCCTCAGACTCGTGAACACATCTTGTTGTCTCGTCAGGTAGGCGTACCTTACATCATCGTTTTCCTGAACAAAGCTGACATGGTTGATGATGAAGAGCTGCTGGAGCTGGTTGAAATGGAAGTCCGCGAACTGCTGGATTCCTATGACTTCCCAGGGGATGATACACCGATCGTTACCGGTTCAGCGCTGATGGCGCTGGAAGGTAAAGACGACAACGAAATGGGCACTACCGCTGTTAAGAAACTGGTAGAAATCATGGATGACTACATCCCTGAACCAGAACGTCCTCTTGACCAGCCGTTCCTGATGCCTATTGAAGATGTATTCTCCATCGCGGGTCGCGGTACAGTAGTAACTGGTCGTGTTGAACGTGGTATCATTAAAGTCGGCCAAGAAGTTGATATCGTTGGTATCCATGACACTGCTAAAACAACAGTAACCGGCGTAGAGATGTTCCGTAAACTACTGGACGAAGGTCGCGCAGGGGAAAACATCGGCTGCTTACTGCGTGGTACTAAGCGCGAAGAAGTGGAGCGTGGTCAGGTACTGGTAAAACCAGGAACTGTAACACCTCACACTAAGTTCGAAGCTGAAGTTTATATCCTGTCTAAAGAAGAAGGTGGTCGTCATACTCCATTCTTCAAAGGATATCGTCCTCAGTTCTACTTCCGTACTACGGACGTAACCGGTGCTGTAGAGCTGGCTGAAGGTGTTGAAATGGTAATGCCTGGTGACAACATCAATATGGTTGCCACTTTGATTCACCCGATTGCTATGGAAAATGGCCTGCGTTTCGCAATCCGTGAAGGTGGCCGTACCGTAGGTGCTGGTGTCGTTGCTAAAATTATGGAGTAATAAGTCACAGGCATTTGCTTGCTGATATTATTTTCATAAAAAACCCGGCCAAAAACCGGGTTTTTTTATGAAGAAAATTGAATTTTTGTAGTCAATTCTAGGGGCTGTTGAGGTTTCCTTTGTAGGCTTGAGAAAGGCTCACAGGTTCGTATTATTGCAGTTCCTACACAACATAATAAGAACCTGTTATGCCCCACCTCATGCTCAGTGACGAGCATTGGTTGAAGCTCCAGCCAATTCTCAAGCAAGTCCGTATAAAAATAACAAGCCTGATCTCAAGATCTCCGTGGAAGGTATGCTTTATCGCATCCGTACTGGAATTCCATGGCGAGACCTTCCTTTTAAATTTGGTAAGTGGAATACCGTCTTCCAGAAATTTAACGACGGGTCAGCTCAGGGAAAATAGCTCAAGGTTTTTAATGCCTTGGTTCAAGACCCTGATCTTGAGTGGATGTTTATGGATGGCAGTTATACCAAGGCCCACCAACACATCAGTGGAGCGGCAACCAAAAACCCAGAAGGTATTGGCAAGAGCCGGGAAGGTCTGACCAGTAAAATTCATAAGGCTGTTGATGCGATGGGACTCCCTATAGATTTTAATATTACGGGAGGCGAAGTAAACGATTGCACGGCTGCACCAGACTTGCTTGACCAACGACCAGAAGCGGAAAATGTTATAGCAGACAAGGGTTATGACAGCAAAAAAGTTAGGAGAAAAATCACAGAAGGGGGTTTCAATCCAGTAATCCCCAGAAGAAAGGGTTCCAAGACCGGAAACAAGGATATGGATTGGGTGTTATACAAATGTCGCCATCTGATTGAGAATATATTTGCCAGAATTAAGCACTTTCGAGCCGTAGCGACAAGGTATGACAAACTAAAGCGTAACTATGCCAGTATCGTCGCTATGGCATGCTGTATCATTTGGCTGCCCATGTAAAAACCTCAACAGCTCCTAAAAAAACAGAAAAATAGTAAGATTTTTTTGTCATAAGTAAACTTATTCGTAGGTTTTGAAAGAGTATGTAGAAAAAATGGTGGATACTGATAAAGTAGTGAAAATTTTTTTCTGGTGCGGTAAAAAAACTGGGAGGTGAGTTATCGGAAGCAGGCTTAGTTATTTTTGATGAAAGTATGGATAAATCATTACGTTGTGTTTTTTGTAGTGCTTCAATGAGCTATAAGGTTCGTGAGCGTATGTTGCCTTTGGATGACAAACCTCATGAGGAATTTTTTATCAAGGAAGAGTAAATGGTTCAGAGCAATTGGGATGTGTCAGTTTCAGCTGGACATTGCCTGACGACAGAGGGAAAAGCAGTGATTCCTGCTTTTTAATAAGTAGAATCTAATAAAACGCTGAGTTGTTGGTCTTAAAATTTCATTGGTTCTCTTTTGTCATTTAAAAACTGTCATTTAAAAACGCTATTGACTCATTTGTTTTTATTTTATAAAATACTTCGTCATTTTGTCGCGGTGACATAGATCATCCGACATTGTTCTTTATCGACATCATGGTTACAACAAGATGAGTCAAGCTCAGCAAATTAGAATTCGTCTGAAGGCATTTGACCATCGCCTGATCGACCAGTCTACGCAGGAAATCGTTGATACTGCGAAACGTACTGGTGCGCAGGTGAGAGGCCCGATTCCTTTGCCAACACGCAAAGAGCGTTTTACCGTACTGATATCTCCTCATGTTAACAAGGATGCACGTGATCAATATGAGATTCGTACTCATAAACGCATTCTTGATATTATCGAGCCTACCGAGAAGACCGTTGATGCTCTTATGAAACTGGATCTGGCGGCAGGTGTTGAGGTGCAGATCAGCCTCGGTTGATTTAGCAACTACGGTCTCCATTCAGTTTGCGCTATTCGATTGTTTCTTCAATTGAATTCAGTCGTGGAAAAATTGCTTGAATAAGTGGATAATACGCGACTGTTTGTGTAACGCTCTGCGATGAGCGGCCATAGTGGGTCATAGCCCCGTACACGAGAGAGGTTTAAATGACTATTGGATTAGTCGGCAAAAAATGCGGGATGACCCGTGTTTTTACCGAAGACGGTGCATCCGTACCGGTTACAGTTGTTGAGGTGGATCCCAATCGCATCTCCCAGGTGAAAACTCTGGCTTCAGATGGATACGATGCTATCCAGGTAACTACCGGTGCGAAGAAAAGCAACCGCATAAATAAGCCAGAAGCGGGACATTTCGCTAAAGCTGGCGTTGAGGCCGGAAAAGGTCTCTGGGAATTCCGTACTGATAGCAGCACTGAATATGAACTGGGTGATGTGATCGGTGTTGACCTGTTTGAACAGGGTCAGAAAGTTGATGTTACCGGTCGTTCTAAGGGCAAAGGTTTTCAGGGTGTTATAAAACGCTGGAATTTCCATACTCAGGACATGACACACGGTAACTCATTGTCCCACCGAGCACCAGGTTCTATTGGCCAGTGTCAAACTCCAGGCCGTGTCTTCAAAGGTAAGAAGATGTGTGGTCACATGGGGGATGAAAGGGTCACTGTTCAGTCTCTGGAACTTGTTCGCATTGATGCAGAGCGTAATCTTCTGCTGATCAAGGGTGCAGTACCTGGCGCTACAGGTGCCGATGTAGTTGTTAGACCTGCAGTGAAAGCTGGCGCCTGAGGAGATAGATAATGGAACTGAATATAGCAGGTTCAGGCGCTGTCCAGGTTTCCGACGTAACCTTCGGTGCCCAGTTTAATGAATCTTTGATTCATCAAACTGTTGTTTCTTTTATGGCCGGAGCCCGTCAGGGAACCCGGGCACAAAAAAACCGCAGTGCAGTAAGTGGTGGTGGTCGTAAGCCATGGCGTCAGAAAGGTACAGGCCGTGCTCGTGCCGGTACTATTCGTAGCCCATTATGGCGCGGGGGCGGTAGGACATTTGCTGCCAAGCCTCAGGATCATACTCAGAAACTGAACAAGAAAATGTATCGTGGTGCCCTGCGCTCCATCTTGTCTGAGCTGGTTCGTCAGGAGCGTCTGGTTGTTGTTGATCAACTGACTATCGATGCACCTAAAACCAAGCAGATGATCAGTAAACTCAAAGAGTTTAATGCGACTAATGCTCTGGTTGTGACGGAAGAGGTTGATGTTAATCTTTATCTGTCTGCACGTAATATTCCTCAGGTGGATGTACGTGATGTGCAAGGCGTTGATCCGGTCAGTCTGATCTCCTTTGATAAAGTAGTGATGACTGTAGCGGCCATTAAGAAGTTCGAGGAGATGCTGGGATGAACCAGGAACGTATTTATCAGGTTCTGCTTGGTCCGCACATTTCTGAGAAGGCTACTGTGGTTGCTGATGACTACAACCAGACGGTCTTCAAAGTTGCTAAAGATGCAACCAAGCTGGAAATCAAGAAGGCTGTGGAAGCGCTTTTTGAAGTCAATGTCAAATCTGTCAAAACTGTCGTTGTGAAAGGCAAAACAAAACGTACTCGTCACGGAATGGGCCAACGCTCAGACTGGAAAAAAGCGTACGTAAGCCTGGAGCAGGGTCAGGAAATCGACTTTGCAGAGGCGGAGTAAGGAGCTAGAGTATGGCAGTTATCAAATGCAAGCCGACGTCTCCAGGTCGCCGCTTCGTAGTAAAAGTTGTTAATTCTGATCTGTACAAAGGACGCCCTGTAGCATCTCTTCTGGACAAGAAGAGTAAGTCAGGTGGTCGTAACAATGCGGGTCGTATCACTGTTCGTCATCACGGCGGCGGCCATAAACAGCACTATCGTATTGTAGACTTTCGTCGCAATAAAGATGGCATTCCTGCTATCGTTGAACGTCTTGAATACGATCCAAACCGTACAGCACATATCGCTTTGCTAAAATATGCTGACGGTGAGCGCCGCTATATCATTGCACCGAAAGGTGTGAAAGCGGGTGCTGAATTGGTGTCTGGTGCTAATGCACCCATCAAGGCAGGGAATACATTGCCTTTGCGGAATATTCCAGTAGGTTCTGTTATTCACTGTATTGAAATGAAACCCGGAAAGGGGGCACAGATGATCCGCAGTGCGGGAGCATCTGCACAACTGATCGCCCGTGAAGGCGCCCATGTCAGCTTACGTCTGCGTTCTGGTGAAGTGCGCAAAGTTCTGGCGGACTGTCGAGCAACTCTCGGTGAGGTCTCTAACAGCGAGCATAACCTGAAATCCTTGGGTAAAGCTGGTGCCAAGCGCTGGCGCGGTGTCCGTCCGACCGTTCGTGGTGTTGCCATGAACCCGGTAGATCACCCGCATGGTGGTGGTGAAGGTCGTACGTCAGGTGGTCGCCATCCGGTATCACCATGGGGTATGCCAACCAAGGGTCGCAAGACTCGCTCTAACAAGCGTACGGATAAAATGATTATCCGTCGCCGCAGCGCGAAGTAAGCCGAGAGAGGATACGACAGTGCCACGTTCTTTGAAAAAAGGCCCATTCATCGATCTTCATCTACTGAAGAAAGTTGAAAATGCGGCTGAAAGCGGTAACCGGCGTCCAATTAAGACCTGGTCACGCCGCTCAATGATTATCCCACAAATGGTGGGAATGACAGTTGCCATTCATAATGGTCGCCAGCATGTGCCGGTCTTCGTTACTGAAGATATGGTTGGTCACAAGCTGGGTGAATTTGCTGCTACCCGTACTTATCGTGGTCACGCAGCAGACAAGAAGGCTAAGAAGCGCTAAGAGGGTAAGAGATGAAAGAAGTAGCTGCTATGCATAAAGGCGCTCGCATTTCTGCCCAGAAAGCGCGTCTGGTTGTTGACCAGATTCGTGGGAAGGCAGTAGGTGAAGCCCTTGATGTCTTGAACTTCAGCTCTAAAAAAGCGGCTGTTCTGGTGAAGCAAGTACTGGAGTCTGCTGTTGCGAATGCAGAGCACAATGATGGTATGGATATTGATGAGCTGAAAGTGTCAACTGCCTTTGTGAATGAAGGTATGACAATGAAGCGCATCCGTCCCCGTGCCAAGGGTCGAGCTGATCGCATTCTGAAGCGGTCTTGCCATATCACGGTTAAGGTTGCAGAGGTCTAAGGAGCGATCAGATGGGTCAAAAAGTACATCCGAACGGTATCCGGCTGGGCATCGTTAAGCCTCACAGATCTGTATGGTATGCAGATGGTAGCGATTACGCTGACAAACTGAATGCGGATCTGAAAGTTCGGAGTTTCATCGAGAAGAAGCTGAAAAGCGCGTCAGTAAGTCGCGTTGATATCCAGCGTCCGGCACAAAGTGCACGTATTACTATTCACACTGCCCGTCCAGGTATCGTGATTGGTAAAAAAGGTGAAGACGTTGAAAAGCTGCGCAAGGAAGTGACCAATATGATGGGTGTGCCTGTGCACATCAACATTGAGGAAGTGCGTAAGCCTGAGCTGGACGCTATGCTGGTTGGCCAGAGTATTGCCAATCAGCTGGAACGTCGTGTAATGTTCCGTCGTGCCATGAAGCGCGCGGTACAGAATGCGATGCGTCTGGGGGCAAAGGGTATCAAAGTGCAGATCAGTGGTCGTTTGGGCGGTGCTGAAATTGCGCGGACCGAGTGGTATCGGGAAGGGCGTGTGCCTCTGCACACTCTGCGAGCCGATATTGATTACGCTGCCTGCGAGGGCCTGACTACCTACGGTATTCTGGGTGTGAAGGTTTGGATCTTCAAAGGTGAAGTTATTGGCGGTATGCCGCAGCAAGAACAGGCTCAAGAGCAGCCTGCACGGCGTACTAAAAAAAGGTCTGCCAAAAAGTAAAGGAGTGCGGTAATGTTACAGCCCAAGCGTACGAAATTTCGTAAGCAGCAAAAGGGCCGCAACCGTGGCCTGGCTCACCGCGGCTCCACAGTCAGCTTCGGTGAATACGCATTGAAAGCGATTGGTCGAGGACGTATAACAGCCCGTCAGATTGAGGCTGCTCGTCGTGCCATGACTCGTCACGTCAAGCGTGGTGGTAAAATTTGGATTCGTATCTTTCCTGATAAACCAATCACAGAGAAACCTTTAGAGGTTCGTCAGGGTAAAGGGAAAGGTAACGTAGAATATTGGGTAAGCCAGATTCAACCTGGTCGCGTTTTGTACGAGATGGAAGGTGTGTCTGAAGAGTTGGCTCGTGAAGCCTTCGCTTTGGCGGCAGCCAAATTACCTATTGAAACAGCCTTCGTTAAGCGGAGTGTTATGTAATGACTGCTGCTGAATTACGCGAAAAAACTGTTGAGCAGCTCAGCGATGAGTTACTCTCTCTGATGCGCGACCAGTTTAAGCTGCGCATGCAGAAAACAACGGGCCAGCTCAAACAGAGCCATCTGCTTAAGCAGGTTAAACGTGATATCGCCCGTGTCAAAACGGTACTGAACGATAAGACAGGTAGGTAAGATGGCTGAAGAGAAAAAGGCCCGTACTCTCACCGGTAAGGTCGTCAGTGACAAGATGGATAAAACCATCACTGTCCTGATTGAACGTCGGGTAAAGCATCCGTTGTACGGTAAAATCGTAAAGCGGTCCACCAAGTTGCATGCTCATGATGAAAACAATGAGTGCCACATTGGTGACATTGTGACCATCAAGGAATCTCGTCCATTGTCTAAGAATAAGGCATTTGAACTAGTTTCCGTTGATGAGCGCGCTACTCAAATCTAAGGCCATGGTGCTCAGGATCTGAGGCAAGGCTAAACCGGCCTAGAGGTCGGTTTGTCTTCTCTCTTGTCAGCGAGTACCCGTCTGCAGTTTGGGCTTGGAGTATAAACAATGATCCAGACAGAAACACAACTCGAAGTTGCTGATAACAGCGGCGCACGTCGAGTTCAATGTATTAAGGTGCTGGGAGGATCCCATCGCCGTTATGCCGGCATCGGTGACATTATCAAAGTAACTGTGAAGGAAGCGATTCCTCGCGGTAAGGTCAAGAAAGGCCAGGTAATGAACGCTGTTGTTGTACGCACTAAAAAAGGTGTGCGTCGTCCTGACGGATCCCTGATTCGTTTTGATGGTAATGCCGCTGTACTGTTGAATAACAGCCAGCAGCCTATCGGAACCCGTATCTTTGGGCCAGTGACTCGTGAATTGCGTGGAGAGCAGTTCATGAAGATTATTTCACTGGCACCGGAAGTGCTGTAAGAAGAGGCAGTTATGAAAAAGATCCGTCGTGATGATGAAATCATCGTAATTGCCGGTAAGGACAAAGGTAAGCGTGGTAAGGTGCTGACCGTGCGAGCTGATGGTCGTCTGCTTGTTTCCGGTATCAATATGATTAAAAAGCATCAGAAACCTAATCCTATGTTGGGTACACCTGGTGGCATTGTTGAGAAAGAAGCGCCCATTCAGGCTTCCAACGTTGCAATTCTGAACCCGGAAACTAATAAGGCTGATCGCGTTGGTTTTGCTTTCACTGAAGAAGGTAAAAAGCAGCGTGTATTTAAGTCTTCCGGCAAGCCGGTTGAGGCGTAAGGGGACAGAAATGGCAAGTTTAAAAGAAACATACCGTAACAACATTGTTCCTGAGCTGCAGAAAGAACTGAGCTTGAAGAACGTTTGTGAGGTTCCGCGCCTTACCAAGATCACCTTGAATATGGGTGTTGGTGAAGCGGTCGGTGACAAGAAAATCATTGAAAATGCTGTAGCTGACATGCAGAAAATTGCAGGTCAGAAGCCAGTAGTAACGAAAGCCCGCAGATCTGTTGCTGGGTTTAAAATTCGTGAAGGCTGGCCTATCGGGGTTAAAGTAACCCTGAGAAGGGAACGTATGTATGAGTTTCTGGAACGTCTGATCGATATTTCATTGCCTCGTGTACGTGACTTCCGTGGTCTAAGCACTAAGTCTTTTGACGGTCGTGGTAACTACAGCATGGGCGTTCGGGAACAGATTATTTTCCCTGAGATCGACTATGATAAAATCGATACCTTACGTGGTCTCGATATTACCATGACGACGACTGCCAAAAATGATGACGAAGGTCGAGCACTACTGAAGGCCTTTAACTTCCCTTTCCGTAACTAAAAGGACAGGCTCTTATGGCTAAGATTTCCATGAAGCAGCGGGAGTTGAAGCGTCAGCAGACCGTTGCCAAATATGCAGAAAAACGCGCTCAGCTGAAAGCTGTTATCGCTAACCCGAACAGTACAGAAGATGAGCGTTGGGAAGCTCAGGTTGCTTTACAGAAGCAACCTCGTAATGCCAGCAAATCTCGTTTACGTAACCGCTGCCGTGTTACAGGACGTCCTCACGGTTATTTCCGTAAATTCGGACTGAGCCGAATTAAACTGCGTGAAGCAGCTATGCGAGGCGATGTACCTGGTCTGGTTAAAGCCAGCTGGTAAGAGCAATTCATCTTCAGGAGATGTAGAATATGAGTATGCAGGACCCGTTAGCAGATATGCTGACTCGTATCCGTAATGCCCAGATGGCGGAGCATGCCTCCGTCAAAATGCCGTCTTCCACTATTAAGAAAGCGGTTGCCAATGTACTGAAACAGGAAGGCTATATTGCTGACTTTCGTGTTGAAGGTGCTGTCAAGGCTGAACTGGTCATTGATTTGAAATATTTCGAAGGCAAACCTGTCATCGAAGAGATAAAGCGTAAAAGTCGCCCAGGTCTGCGTGATTATGCTGGTAAAGATAATCTGCCAAAAGTAAATAGCGGACTGGGTATGGCTATTGTCTCCACCAACAAAGGTGTTATGACTGGCCGTGCAGCACGTGCGGCTGGTGTTGGTGGTGAAGTTCTGTGCACAGTATTCTAAGGGAGGGGTGATATGTCTCGAGTAGCTAAGAGCCCTGTTGCAATCCCTGCTAGCGTAGAGATTAAGCTTGACGGGCAACGTGTTGCCATTAAAGGTGCCAAAGGACAGCTGGAACTGAGCATCCATCAGAATGTTGAAGTAAGCCAGAACGAAAATGTTCTGACTTTTGCTCCCCGTGACGGAGCTAAGCATTCCCGCGCTTTAGCTGGTACTACCCGTGCGCTGATTAACAATATGGTTAACGGTGTCACAAAAGGGTTTGAGAAAAAACTGAAGCTTGTTGGTGTCGGATACCGTGTCCAGGTTAAAGGTAAAACCCTGAACCTGAACCTTGGCTTTTCACATCCTGTGAACTATGAATTGCCTGAAGGCATTGCTGCTACAGTATCCAGTGCGACAGATCTGGTTATCAGCGGGATTGACAAGCAATTGGTAGGTCAGGTCGCTGCTGAAATCCGTGAATTCCGTCGTCCTGAGCCTTATAAAGGTAAAGGTGTTCGTTATGCTGACGAACAGGTTCGTCGTAAAGAAGCCAAGAAAAAATAAGGTAGGGTAAGATTATGATCGATAAAAAATCTGCTCGCCTGCGTCGCGCACGTCGTGCACGGAACAAGATGCTTGAACTGGGTAATGTTCGTCTCAGTGTCCATCGTACACCACGCCACATGTATGCGCAGGTGATTGCCCCTGAGGGCGATCGGGTTCTGGCAACTGCCTCTACAGTTGAGAAAGAACTGCGCAGTGGTGCAACAGGTAACGTGGAAGCTGCCAAAAAAGTTGGAGCCTTGATTGCTGAACGCGCTAAAGCCGCAGGTGTCAGTCAAGTTGCATTCGACCGCTCTGGTTTTAAGTATCACGGTCGTGTGAAGGCTCTTGCCGATGCAGCCCGTGAAGCCGGTCTGGAATTCTGAGGGAAGGCGTCATGGCAAGAGAAGAACGTAAAGGCAACAATGAAGAAGGTTTGATCGAGAAACTCGTTCAGGTTAATCGTGTTGCTAAAGTAGTAAAAGGTGGTCGTATCTTTGGCTTTACTGCACTGACCGTTGTTGGTGATGGTAAAGGTAAAGTTGGTTTCGGTCGTGGCAAGGCTCGTGAAGTTCCTGTTGCTATTCAAAAGGCAATGGAGTCTGCACGCCGTAACATGATCCATGTTGGCTTGAATGGGACTACACTACAGTATCCTGTAAAAGCTCGTCATGGTGCGTCTAAAGTGTATATGCAACCTGCTTCTGAAGGTACTGGTGTTATCGCCGGTGGTGCAGTGCGTGCTGTCTTGGAAGTGGCTGGTGTGCAGAACGTATTGTCTAAATGCTATGGTTCAACGAATCCGGTAAACGTTGTACGTGCAACCTTTAATGGGTTGCGTGACATGCGTTCTCCTGAAAATGTTGCAGCGAAGCGCGGCAAGTCCGTTGAGGATATCCTGGAGTAAATCATGGCTGACAAGAAGATCAAGGTAACGCTCGCCAAGAGTATTGCAGGTCGCCTCGAAAGCCATAAGGCTTGTGTTCGGGGATTGGGGTTGCGTCGTATTAATCATTCTGTAGAAGTGGAAGATACTCCTTCCATACGTGGTATGATCAATAAAGTGTCTTACCTGCTGCGAGTTGAGGAATAATCAGATGCATCTGAATACGCTGAGTCCGGCTGAAGGCAGTCGTAAAGAGGGTCGTCGCGTAGGTCGGGGCATTGGCTCCGGTTTAGGCAAGACTTGTGGCCGTGGCCACAAGGGGCAAAAGGCTCGTTCAGGTGGTGGTGTGAAACCTGGGTTTGAAGGTGGACAACAGCCTTTACAGCGTCGTCTGCCAAAATACGGTTTTGTATCACGTAAAGCTTGCTTGAGTGCAGAAGTCCGCTTGAATGAGCTGGCACAATTGAAAGCTGATGTCATTGATCTAGCTGCTTTAAAAGCTGCCAATCTTGTTGGTAGTGGCGTCATTCGTGCTAAAGTGATACTGTCCGGTGAACTGGCTAAAGCCGTAACATTGAAAGGTTTGGCTGTAACCAAGGGCGCTCGTGTCGCAGTAGAAGCTGCCGGTGGCAAGATTGAGGACTAAATGGCTAAGACATTACCTGTTGGGAATCAAAGCGGATTAAGCGAGCTATGGGCTCGCGTAAGATTCGTTTTTCTGGCGATTCTGGTATATCGAATCGGTGCACATATCCCTGTACCAGGCATCAACCCTGATGCTTTGGCTCGGATGTTTCAACAAAATGAAGGAACGATTCTGGGCATGTTTAATATGTTTTCCGGCGGAGCGCTGGAACGTATGTCTGTGCTTGCCTTAGGAATCATGCCTTATATTTCGGCATCCATTATCATTCAGTTGATGACAGTGGTAAGCCCTCAGTTGGAACAGCTGAAAAAAGAAGGGGAGTCCGGTCGTCGAAAGATTAGCCAGTACACGCGTTATCTGACTGTGATACTTGCTTTTATTCAGGGTCTTGGTATGACTGTGGGTCTTGCTAAGCAAGGTGTTGCGTTTAATCCAGATATCAGCTTCTATGTTGTAGCTGTGATTACTTTTGTCACCGGAGCCGTATTTATGATGTGGCTAGGCGAGCAGGTAACGGAGCGGGGCATAGGTAATGGAATTTCGATTCTCATTTTTGCAGGTATTGTTGCAGGTTTGCCAGGAGCGATTGTTCGCTCCTTTGAGTCTGCGCGTCAGGGTGACATTAATATTCTGGCGTTGTTGGTTACTGCGGTATTAGCAGTAGCAATTATAGCTTTTGTTGTTTTTATTGAACGTGGTCAGCGTCGTATTACAGTCAATTACGCCAAGCGTCAGCAAGGACGTAAAATGTATGCTGCGCAGAGTAGCCATTTGCCGTTAAAGGTAAATATGGCAGGTGTTATTCCGGCGATTTTTGCGTCCAGTTTGTTGTTGTTTCCAGCTTCTATTGCCCAATGGTTTGGGCATGGTGAAGGATGGGAGTGGCTTCAGAATGTAGCTATGTCTCTGGGACCGGGTCAGCCGTTGAATATTATTTTATTCTCTGCAGGTATCATATTTTTCTGTTTTTTCTATACTGCATTAGTCTTTAATCCTAAGGATGTTGCGGATAATTTGAAAAAGTCAGGCGCTTTTATTCCGGGAATCCGTCCAGGAGAGCAGTCAGCCCGATACATTGACGGTGTTTTAACTCGTTTGACCATGTTTGGTGCAATTTATATGACAGCAGTCTGTCTGTTACCGCAGTTTTTGGTAGTTTCGGCGAATGTGCCTTTTTACCTTGGCGGTACCAGTCTGTTGATCGTAGTCGTTGTGGTGATGGATACCATGGCACAGGTTCAGTCACACCTGATGTCGCATCAGTATGAATCACTGCTTAAAAAATCCAATCTTAAGGGCTATAGCTCTGGTGGCTTGATCCGCTGAGTAGGTTCTGCAACGATTGTGAGGTAGATCATGAAAGTTCGTGCGTCGGTTAAGAAAATTTGCCGCAACTGCAAAATCATTAAACGTAACGGTAAAGTTCGTGTGATTTGCGTTGAACCACGCCATAAACAGCGTCAAGGTTAATCTGATCTGTCAGGAAGGCAGCTTTTTCGACGGATTGTAAGGTTATAACCTGATAAGGCTTTAGGCAAATACAACCGTTCATGTGGGTATGAACGGTTGTATTTTGTTGCGTAGGGGATTAAAATTTCCGCCTTTCGACTTGTTAATTTGTTCCGTATAGTTAAGGTGCATATTGATAAGTAACACAGCCATGGCTGACATTTGTAAGCGATGGTGCCGTATGCCGGTGTTTGTATAAAATGGTAAGCCGTGTATACGGTAAATGTAAAACGGAGACAAATAAATGGCCCGTATTGCTGGTGTCAACATCCCAGATAACAAACATACTGTTATCTCGTTGACTTATATTTTTGGCATAGGCAAGAACACAGCTTATAAACTGTGCGAAACTACTGGTGTTAACCCAGTTGCCAAAATCACTGATTTGAACGAAGAGCAGTTAGATAGCCTGCGTAGTGAAATAGCACATTTCACTGTTGAAGGTGACCTGCGTCGTGAAATTAGCATGAACATCAAACGCCTCATGGATTTAGGTTGCTATCGTGGTATTCGCCACCGTCGTAGCTTGCCTGTTCGTGGTCAGCGTTCAAAAACGAATGCGCGTACTCGTAAGGGTCCTCGCAAGCCTATTCGTAAATAAAAGAGTTTGTTTTTTAACTCTTTTTTAATACAGGATTTATTCTGATATGGCAAAGCCAGGTACTCGTTCACGTAAAAAGGTGAAAAAGTCCGTGGTTGATGGGGTTGCCCATATCCACGCCTCTTTTAACAATACTATCGTGACCATTACCGACCGCCAGGGTAATGCACTATCTTGGGCTACGTCCGGAGGTTCCGGTTTCCGTGGTTCTCGTAAGAGCACCCCTTTCGCTGCACAGGTTGCAGCAGAGCGTGCAGGCCGTGCAGCCGCTGAGTTTGGTCTGAAGAATCTGGACGTATGTGTGAAAGGACCTGGGCCAGGCCGTGAGTCTGCTGTGCGCGCTCTGAACGCCTGTGGGTACAAGATCACTAACATCACTGATGTTACTCCGATTCCCCACAATGGTTGTCGTCCGCCCAAGAAGCGTCGTGTATAAGCAGGAGACGGTATAAATGGCTAGATACAGAGGTCCAAAGTGCAAACTGTCTCGTCGGGAAGGTACAGACCTATTCCTGAAGAGCGGCGTGCGCCCACTCGAGTCTAAATGCAAGGCAGAAGCCGCGCCTGGCCAGCATGGTCAGCGTCGAGGGCGTTTGTCTGATTACGGCGTTCAGCTGCGTGAAAAGCAGAAAGTTCGTCGTACTTATGGCGTACTGGAAAAACAATTCCGGAATTATTACGCAGAAGCTGACCGCAGAAAAGGAGCTACTGGCTCTAATTTGCTGAAGCTGTTGGAATCACGTCTTGATAACGTGGTATATCGCATGGGCTTTGGTTCTACCCGTGCAGAATCCCGTCAACTGGTGGGTCATAAGGCTATTCTAGTCAATGGCAAGGCGGTAAATATTCCGTCCTATCAAGTTGTCCCAGGTGATGTCGTTGCTATTCGTGAGAAAGCAAAGAACCAGCTACGCATTACTGCGGCGCTTGAACTGGCAGGCCAACGTGGATTCTCTACGTGGGTTGAAGTGGATGCCAACAAAAAGGAAGGTGTGTTTAAGGCGCTGCCTGAGCGTGGTGACCTGGCAGCCGACATTAACGAGAATTTGATCGTCGAGCTGTACTCCAAGTAAGGGATAGACAGTTAGGTGGGGTGTAACATCCATGCACAATTCGGTTACTGAATTTCTAACGCCAAGACATATTGATGTTGAGGAAATAAGCCAAACCCGGGCAAAGGTGACTTTAGAACCTTTAGAGCGGGGCTTTGGGCATACTCTGGGTAACGCCCTTCGCCGTATTCTTCTTTCTTCCATGCCTGGTTGCGCAGTGGTAGAAGTGGAGATTGACGGGGTACAACACGAATACAGCGCTATTGAGGGTGTGCAGGAGGATGTAATCGATATCCTGCTTAATCTGAAAGGGCTTGCTATTTGTATGACAGGTCGTGATCAGGCTACCCTGACTCTGACGAAAAAGGGGGCCGGAACGGTCACAGCCGCTGATATTCAGCTGGATCATGATGTAGAGATTATGAATCCTGATCATGTGATTGCTCATATGAATGATAAAGGCGAGCTAAACATGCATCTGACCATTGCACGTGGTCGTGGTTATGAACCGGCTGACAGTCGGCGTAGTGATGACGATGAAACCCGTGCTATTGGTCGTTTGCAGTTAGATGCGACCTATAGTCCTGTATATCGTGTCTCTTATGTAGTTGAACATGCTCGTGTTGAGCAGCGTACAGACCTTGACAAGCTTGTCATTGATCTGGAAACCAATGGTACGCTTGATCCTGATGAAGCGATTCGTCGTGCTGCTACTATTCTTCAACAGCAACTGGCTGTTTTTGTTGATCTTGAGGTGGAAGCAGAGCCAGAACCAGAAAAAGAAGAAGATGAGGTAGATCCTATCCTTCTGCGTCCTGTGGACGACCTGGAACTGACCGTACGTAGTGCGAACTGCCTGAAAGCAGAGAACATCTACTACATTGGTGATCTGATTCAGCGCACAGAGGTTGAGTTGCTCAAAACGCCAAATCTTGGTAAGAAGTCCCTGACGGAAATCAAGGACGTTCTTGCTTCTCGTGGGCTAAGTCTGGGTATGCGTCTGGATAACTGGCCACCTGCCAGTTTGAAAGGTGACGACAAGATTTCTGCTTAATATTGCTGTGGCTTTACCTGTTTGTGAAGGCAATCAGGTAAGGTTGTAGTTGACAATAGGAAGTTTGTGCCATGCGTCATTGTAAGAGTGGCCGCAAGCTCAACAGGAACAGCGCCCATCGCAAGGCCATGTTTCAGAACATGACCATTTCTCTTGTTGAGCATGAATTGATTAAAACAACATTGCCGAAAGCAAAAGAGCTTCGTCGTGTTGCAGAACCGTTGATTACTCTCGCTAAAGAAGACAGCGTTGCCAATCGTCGGTTAGCCTTTGATCGTCTCCGTAATAAGGCTGCTGTAGGTAAACTGTTTTCTGATCTGGGACCTCGCTTTAAAGAGCGTCCCGGTGGCTATCTGCGTATTTTAAAATGCGGATACCGTCAGGGTGATAAAGCGCCAATGGCTTACGTTGAGTTGTTGGATCGTCCTGTGGCAGAAGCTGCAGAGGCGAACGAAGAGTAATTATTGCTCTTTTGTATTAAAAAAACCGGGTGTTCCCGGTTTTTTTATGTCTGAAGATTTATGGCTCTTCTGATTGCTGTGTACTGTCCATACAACATTCTCCCTGTAGAAAATCGATGACTTCCTGTAACTGCTGATATTCAGCAACACAATAAAGTGTTCGGCTTTCCCTGCGTTGTGAGATTAACTGTGCTGATATCAGGCTGGAAATATGGTGGGATAGAGTAGAGCCGGGAATACCGAGACGCTCCTGAAGCATGCCAACGGGTATCCCTTGATAACCCGCACGGACAACCTGCCTGTAAATAGCCAGCCGTGTAGGATGACCCAGTTCTTTTAGTGCCTTTGCTGTACATTCAAGGTTCATAAGAGAGTTAGCCAAATAATGATATTTCGATATTACTAGAAATAATTTGACGAGGAAAGTTTGTGGTTATATATTTCTATTTTTCTAGAAATAAGAATATATTGTCGAGGTTGTGATGGGTGATAATGCGTTATTTTCTTCGTCTATGTTGATGGATACATTACATATGTTTGTCTATCTGGCCGTTGAATTAACACTGTTGTTTTTGATCATCAGTTATCTGGTCGGTGTCCTTCAGTTATATATCCCCCCTGAGAAAATCCAGCGTATTCTAAGCAGCAAAAAGGGAAAAGGATATATTATTGCCGGACTTCTAGGAGCCATTACGCCTTTTTGTTCTTGTTCAACGATCCCTTTTTTAAAAGGACTGCTAAGGGCTAAAGCGGGGTTTGGCACTATGATGGTGTTTTTATTTGCCAGTCCGCTATTAAACCCGATTATTATTGGCTTGTTTGCCGTAACATTTGGTATAAAAGTGGCTGCTTTTTATTTTGTCATAGCCATGGGTGTTTCCATTGTTGCAGGATTTGTCTTGGAAAAATTAGGGTTTGAACGATATATCCGTACTGAGACGGATAAGCAGAGTTGCTGCATCTCAAAAGCCAATTCATGCGATGGTTCTCATGTTTCACCCTGTGAAGCGAAAAAGACAAAGATCAAACCATGCAGTTGCTCCAGCGCCAGCAATTCATCCTGTGCAACGACAAAGCCAGAAATCAATAAATGGTTACGTGTCTGGGAAACAACATGGAGTGACTTTAAAAAAGTATTGCCTTATCTGGTAATAGGTATTGCTATTGGAGCCTTTATTTACGGTTTTATGCCGGCTGAATTTATAGCACAGATTGCTAACGACAATAATCCTTTTGCTATTCCAGTTGCAGCTGTTATCGGTATTCCTCTTTATATTCGAGCAGAAGCAGTTATTCCCCTGAGTGCAGCTTTGGCGGCAAAAGGTATGGGGCTAGGCGCCGTAATGGCCCTGATTATTGGTAGTGCCGGAGCAAGCTTGACGGAAGTGATTTTGCTGAAGTCTTTGTTTAAAAATGCACTCATTGCTGCATTTCTTGTGGTCATTCTAGGGATGGCTATTGGAGCAGGATTTTTATATCAGTATCTGTTTTGATGCGTTTTTTCAGATGTATTCTTCCCGGGGGTATGCCCGGGAGAATATTTATGAGCTATGGATAAATAATAATATGTTGATGGTAAAGAAGTGTTTTTATATTTCAGGCTAACTGGCGTTTTTTGACCAGCCATTCATTCACCAGCAAAGATAATAAAATGACGCTTCCCCCTAACGATAATCGTACAAGGTTCGCTTCATGGTTCCATATCACTAAGTTGACCACCAGGCCCACCGGAACAAGGGCGTTGTTCATTATAGCCAGAGCGCCTGCATTAACCATGCAGGCACCTTTGTTCCATAAAAAATAACCGGCACCGGAGGCAACGACCCCTAACCATAATAGGATGATCCATTGCAATGCAGTGGATGGCATCTGATTAACATCTCCCAGTAACAGCATAGCAATGGAAGCAACCAGTAACGCCCCTAAATAGAATAGGCCAAAGGTGTGTTGCAAGGGAATATGACGGTGCTCTTCTTTTTCCATCAGTTTTTTATAACCTACCTGACCGATGGCCATACAAATATTGGCACCTTGCACCAGAATAAACCCTTTGATATAGCCAGGGCGGATACCGTGATATTGAATAATGACTGCACCGGCAACCGCCAGGAAAGCCGTGAGCAGATACCATGGGCTGAACCGTCTCTTTAGGATATCGTAGATTAAAGTGATATAGATCGGTGTCATAACCGTAAACAGCAGTATTTCCGGAACACTCAGTAGAGCAAAGGATTGATAATAACAAAGATACATCAGGCCCAGCTGAATCGCCCCCGTCCCCATAATGGGCACAGCAGTTCGAAGTGGAACAGAGTTTAGACGCAGGAAAGGCAAAAAAACCAAAAATGCTAACAGCACACGACTAAAGACAGAAAAATACGGATCGACCTGTCCGGCCAGATAGACGCCGATCAGACTGAATGAAAAAGACCATAGAAGCGTGACAACAACCAGATAAAACAAGGTAAACCTCTCTTGCGCTAATGATGGTGCCAATGAAGGGAAGAAGAAAATAATCCTTATGTGTGAATTGTATCGTTTTTTCGAAAAGAAAAATAAATCAGAATAAAAAGGTTTTACGTTCTTTTTGTACCTTTGTCAGAAGGGCAGATGATAGCTGCTTAGACAGAGTGAGGCACATGAAAGATTGTGCTTTGTGTTATTATTTATTTTTTGTCTCACAATGATCCTGATAAACAGATGTGAGATGCCCAGTCGTTATCTTAAAATTATCACGGAGCCTGTTTCAGTTGGCACAACGCTTAAATAACCGGCAGCGGGAAGCTGTGAAGTATATTGACACGCCTTTACTGGTGCTGGCTGGTGCCGGTAGTGGTAAGACAAGCGTTATTACGACGAAAATTGCGTACCTGATTCAGGAGTGCGGGATTAAGGCACGAAATATTGTTGCCGTCACTTTTACGAATAAAGCCGCCCGTGAAATGAAAGAGCGGGTCGGGTTGTTAGTGCGTGGACGGGTATCCAGAGGATTGACAGTTTCTACGTTTCATCATCTTGGACTGACTATCATTCGTAAAGAATGCAGCCTCCTAGGCTATAAACCTGGCTTTTCCATTTTTGATGACAAAGACATTCGTAGTTTGCTGAAAGAGCTGATGATGCGGGAGTTGAATGCAGAAGATGATACGGTCGAACGAATTCAGTCTGCTATATCCGCATGGAAAAACGATCTGGTAACGCCGAAACAGGCGATGAGTCAGGCATTACAGCCTGAAGAGATGATGGCAGCAAGGGTTTATGAAAACTATAACCGTATGCTGAAAGCTTACAATGCCGTGGATTTTGATGATTTGATTACGTTACCTGTTCTTCTGTTCAGGAACCAGCCTGATGTGCTGGAACGCTGGCAAAACAGGATTCATTACCTGTTGGTGGATGAGTATCAGGATACTAATGGAGCCCAGTATGAACTGGTAAAAATGTTGGTAGGGCAGCGGGGTAAATTAACCGTCGTGGGCGATGATGACCAGTCTATTTATGCCTGGCGTGGGGCAAGACCTGAAAATCTTTCCCTGTTACAGCAAGATTACCCGGCCTTAAAAGTTATCAAGCTGGAGCAGAATTACCGTTCTACCAGTCGTATATTGAAAGCAGCTAACACATTGATTGCTAACAATCCCCATATGTTTGAAAAAGCATTATGGAGTGAGTTAGGGGAAGGGGAAAAAATTCGGGTCATTCGCTGTCGCAGCGATGAGGCAGAATGTGAACGTATTGCTACAGAAATTTTGACCCATCGGTTGCGTAAGGAAACTCGCTATCGGGACTATGCCGTCCTGTATAGAGGAAATTTTCAATCCCGCTTGTTGGAATTAAAAATGCAACACCATCAGATTCCCTATCATATTAATGGTGGTGTGTCGTTTTTTTCCCGGGTAGAAGTGAAGGATGTGATGGCTTATCTGCGTCTTCTGGTTAATCCGGACGATGATAATGCTTTTTTGCGAATCGTGAATGTTCCCCGCCGAGAGATAGGCCCGACGACCCTTGAAAAACTAGGTAATTACGCCAATAAGCATAAAGTGAGTTTGTATCAGGCTTGTGATGAACGGGGAATGGAAGAGGTTCTTGCCTCGCAATATCTGGAGAGATTGCGCCAGTTTGTAGCATGGATGAATAGGGTGTCCAGACGGTTACAAAACAGTGATGATCCTGTGAGTGTAATCCGGGAAATGCTGGGTGACTGTGAGTATGAAAACTGGTTATTGCAGAACAGCAGCTCACCTGTTATAGCAGAAAAGCGGATGGCTAATATCTGGTTCCTTGTAGATTCCTTACAGAAAACCCTTGAAAGCGGTGAAGAGGATTCCTCTATTGAGGCAGCAATTGGCCGGCTGGTATTGCGGGATATGCTGGAGCGTCAAGAAGAGGAGGATGACACTGACCGTGTTCAATTGCTGACACTCCATGCTTCTAAAGGGCTGGAATATCCCCACGTTTTCCTTATGGGGATGGAAGAAGATTTATTGCCCCATCGCACCAGTATTGAAGAGGATAATATTGAAGAAGAACGTCGGTTGACGTATGTGGGTATTACCCGGGCCAGAAAAACCTTGACTATTACAATGGCCTCCCGGCGTAAGCAGTTTGGTGAAACTCTTGATACGTCACCTAGCCGTTTTCTTGAGGAATTACCTCAGAAGGATCTGGTATACAAAGGATTCGAGCAAGGAGAAGCCCGTCAGGAAGAGAGAAAAATGGCCGGGAGAGTAGGACTGGAAAGTTTATATAAATCGTTGAGTGATTAATGTCCTTACGGTTATTCAAAAGACAGCAAAAGGGGGATTTGCTGTCGGAATACGGATGTTTTTATGGCCTGCAGGAGTAGTAATGCTGATCTGTGGCAATACCCGTCATGGGGATGTCCCACTCATTAGCCGGAATAGAATCTGTTTTTTGGCATTCATGGGCCAGCCCAATTAAAGAAGGCTCGGGGTGAGTTCGTGTAAACGCAAAAGTGCGATCGTAATAACCACCACCCATTCCCAGTCGATGTCCGTTCTCATCAAATCCGGTCAGTGGCATAAATACCGTATCCAGTTCCTCAGGCGGTAAGATTTGGTTGGCATGAAAAGTGGGTTCAGGAATATTAAATCGGTTTAGTTCCAGAGGTGTATCTGGTGCATAGGGTAAAAAAGCCAGAAAGCCTTTTTGGTCTTGTAATAAAATGGGCAGATAGCACTGCTTACCCATTTCCCAAGATTTTTTAATAATTCCTGCCGGATTGATTTCGCCATCACTGGCTAGATAGATGGCAATACGCTGGCTATGAAGGAAAAAAGGTAAACGACACACGATGTCAGCAAGCGCTTTTTTAGCTTGTTTCTGGCGGCCTTCACTCATACCTCGTCGGTGATCGCGCAGTTTTTTTCTTAATGCTGGTTTATCCATAATAAAATAGAGCTCTATGGTTTTATTCTTTTAAACGTTATGACGATGTTTGTTGGCTGATCTACGGCTATTATTCCTTCTTCTTTTTAAGACCATTTTCAGATAGCACTTTTTCTGACTTGCATTATACAATGCAAGCGATAGCATTATGATACCTACTGTACATTACAGGGTAGCGATAATAAAAATACGATCAGAAGTCACAATATTCTTTTTTCTTTGAAATCTACTAATCCTAATACTATTTAGTTAAAATGTATTATTGCACTGTTTTTATGTCGTATTTATACGGCAATTGTATTATTAATGATATCACCCAAATATATTTTTTTCATTTGTTTTTATGAATAGCGATATTATTTATTAAAAATAATAGTTATTTTAAGCTATTATTTTTAAGCTGCTATAGTGTAATTACATATTGGATTTTACAGTGTAATTAAAAAATGAGTTTGAGCTATGTTCCCCTAAAGGATTGGAAAGAGTATTCTGAAACTGTCTCCTTCTTACTAGAGGGAGACTAATAATGAAAAACAAACCGTTTCAACAGATTCTCCAAGATATTCGATTATTATCTCCACAGCAATTCGGGATACTCCAGCCTATTATTTCATGGCACCTTCAGAAGCAGGGTCGTTACCTTAATCTCGAACATTATGTTGAACACCGGTTTTCAAGTCATCCATCCTGTCCTTATTGCAAGGCTCTCACGCTCCAGCGCTACGGCATTCGAGCAGGCAGACAGTGTTATCGTTGTAAACAATGTCACCGTATTTTTAATGCGTTCACAAAGACACCTCTTTCCCGGTTGCGTCATAACCATAGTGGACGGTGGTCGCGTTACCTGAAAGAAATGACCCGCTCCACCACGCTTCGTAAGGCCGCTAAAATCTGTGAGATCACATTGAAAACCGCCTTTCTCTGGCGACATAAAATATGGCAAATCATCAATGATGACCCGGCAAAAAAATTTGGAGGAATTATAGAGTTGGATGAAACTTTTTTCCGGGAATCTTTCAAAGGTCGGCGTGATGGATTACCAAGAACTCCCGGAAGGCGCGGTAGTGACAAAGTGAAAGCGCGAAAAATTCCCGTTATGGTCACCCGCGACCGGCAAGTCAATACGGTGGACAGAGTCCTTAAAAATGAAGGGGCCAGAGGAATGGTTGATGGTTTGAAAGGCCGTATTTCAATAGCAGCTGTGGTTTGTGCCGATGCGTCCCTCGCCCATCAATCACTGGCTCGAAAATTGGGATTTCCTCTCAAAGAACTGACGACTTCAGCAGGTCAGCACGTTCTGGAGGGAGTGTTTCACATCCAGCATGTCAATGCTTACCACAGCCATTGAAACAGTGGATCAAAGGTGTTTTTCATGGAGTGGCAACAAAATACCTCCCTCATTATCTTGGTTGGCGTCGTATGCTATCAGGGCGTTATGAATTAACGATAGGAAGAATGGTTGCTATCTAAGGACTCGATTGAAACGCCTTGTGTGAAAAACTATCTGCTTCTCAAGATCAGTAGAAATCCATGACAAAGTGATCGGGGTAATTTATCGCCAGAGAGCACTATCAACAGGTTTGAATCATCCCCCTCTCTCTTAGGATTTAAAATGTCTCTATGTTTGGAGAGGGTTACACTCCAGGCCATACACCTGTTGGTAGCCACCTTTTGGGATAGATACAGTACGGTTGCTTTTAACAGCAAACATAAAACATCGACCGTCGTTTTTTACAGTCTTCAGATTTACAGTACTGCTATATCAGAAATACTCCGTAACAAATTCAGGTCATAGTCCCCATGCAAGCACTTGTTTCAGCCTATCGACGAAATAATCATTTTTAGACTTCCCTTCTGCCGGATCGTAAATACGGAAATGGAAAGCGTGGTGCAATATATCCCCGAACTCGCCAAGTCGAGTACAGGTTACTGATTTGGGCTCAGACAATAGAAAGTCTGTATATGTTGGCAGGTTACGCATAGCTGTTGTAGGTTTCGTTATCTTTCTATTTATGACGGCATCCGTCGTTTTTTTACTGATCTAGTAATTTTTTAGCTATCTATTAATACGTAGGTTCCAATTTGCTATTTCTTCTAAAAACCAGTATTCACATCACCTTACAAGGCATCTTTCCATACCTGCTTAACTTGCTTTACCGGATTCGTTATACTTTTTCCTACGGATTTTACGTATTCGTGACAACAATACGCACAAATTGCTGCACACATAACAATAGGCAATCAGTTGTATGGCAGAACGGATGTCTGTCCTGACATACCGAATACGTCTTATAATAACAGCGGGCATGAAGGAAGGAACCATCACTCGTTTCTCCGAAGGAGGTACCTTTTGTGTTAGATGCTTACCAACAACATACCCGAGAACGCGCCAAGCTGGGCATTCCACCCAAGCCTCTGACCGCTGAACAAGCTTCTTTACTGGTGGATCTGCTTAAAAATCCGCCGGAGGAAAAAAAAGACTACCTGCTGGAACTTCTCAGTGAACATATTCCACCGGGTGTGGATGAAGCAGCTTATGTCAAGGCTGGCTTTCTTGCAGCCATTCTGGATGAAACCACCTATTCACCGCTGATTAACAAACAGCAGGCTATCTCTCTTCTGGGTGATATGCACGGAGGCTATAATGTCGCGCCTTTAGTCAAGCTGCTTCATGATGATGATCATGCACACCTTGCTGCAGAACAGCTAAAACATACATTGCTGGTTTTTGATGCGTTTCATGATATTGAAGAACTGGCTCATAAAGGTAATCCTCACGCTCTTTCCGTACTTCAGTCATGGGCAAATGCAGAATGGTTTACCCAACAAACAGCTGTGCCTGACAGCATTAAGGCCATCATTTTCAAGGTAAGCGGTGAGACAAATACCGATGATCTGTCGCCCGCTCCGGATGCCTGGTCCCGCCCGGATATTCCCCTGCATGCCCTGGCCATGTATAAAATGGAAAGGGATGGACTGTCCCCAGAAAAGCCCGGTGAAACAGGCCCTATATCCCAGATTCAAAACATTCAGAACCAACAGCTTCCGGTCGCTTTTGTAGGTGATGTGGTAGGAACCGGATCGTCCCGTAAATCAGCCACTAATTCACTTCTGTGGTTTTTTGGCCATGATGTGCCAGGTGTTCCCAATAAACGGACCGGCGGGATCTGTATTGGAGAGAAAATTGCCCCCATTTTTTTCAATACCATGGAAGATGCCGGCGCACTGGTTTTTGAAGCCCCCGTGGACAAAATAGCCATGGGCGATATCATTGAGATTCGTCCCTACGACGGTCAGATATTATCGGAAGATGGAACCATTATCAGTCAGTTTTCCCTGAAATCTGATGTGCTTCTGGATGAAGTACAGGCAGGCGGACGTATTAACCTGATTATCGGCCGAGGCCTGACGGAAAAAGCCCGGGAAGCACTGAAACTAGGTCCTTCTGACATTTTCAGACAACCGGTTGCGCCGGATCACGACAACAGTGGCTATACCCTGGCACAAAAAATGGTCGGCAAAGCCTGTGGGACTAGAGGTATACGGCCAGGCCAGTATTGTGAACCTAAAATGGCCACTGTAGGCTCACAGGACACCACCGGACCTATGACCCGTGACGAACTTAAGGATCTGGCTTGTCTCGGGTTTTCTGCTGACCTGGTTATGCAATCTTTTTGCCACACAGCAGCTTACCCGAAACCGGTAGACGTAGAAACACAACATACACTACCCGATTTCATTATGAATCGTGGAGGGGTAGCCCTTCGACCCGGCGACGGCATCATTCACAGTTGGCTGAACCGTATGCTGTTACCGGATACCGTCGGCACCGGCGGAGACTCTCATACACGCTTTCCCATGGGTATTTCTTTTCCTGCCGGCTCAGGATTGGTTGCCTTTGCAGCAGCTACCGGCGTAATGCCTCTGGATATGCCGGAATCAGTGCGGGTGCGATTTACCGGGAAACGGCAACCGGGTATAACGCTCCGTGACCTCGTTCATGCCATTCCCTTATTTGCTATAAAAGCAGGATTGCTCACAGTCGATAAAACCAACAAGAAAAACACCTTTTCCGGGCGCATTCTTGAGATCGAAGGACTGGAAGACCTGACAGTAGAACAGGCGTTTGAACTATCTGACGCATCGGCAGAACGTTCAGCAGCCGGATGCACTATTACTCTATCAGAAGCATCAATTCGAGAATATCTTACGTCTAATATCACCATGCTACGATGGATGATTCATGAAGGATACGGGGACCCGAGAACCATCAACCGGCGGATCGAAAAAATGGAGGCATGGCTGAGGAATCCTGTATTGATGCGGGCCGATGAAGACGCAAAATACACAGCCACTCTGGACATTGATCTTTCTGAAATTCAGGAGCCCATTCTCTGCGCACCCAATGACCCTGATGATGCCAGGACATTATCCGATGTTGCCGGCGATAAAATTGATGAGGTTTTTCTGGGTTCCTGTATGACTAATATCGGTCATTTCCGTGCTGCCGGAAAATTACTGGAACAGCACCCAAAACCGCTGCCTACCCGATTCTGGGTATCTCCTCCCACCAAAATGGATAAAGAGCAATTAATGGAAGAGGGCTATTACGGCATTTATGGCAAGGCAGGAGTACGAACGGAAATTCCCGGTTGTTCTCTCTGTATGGGTAACCAGGCAAGAGTTGCTGCCGGATCGACTGTTTTATCCACGTCTACCCGAAACTTTCCAAACCGGTTGGGCGATGGCGCTAATGTTTATCTGTGCTCGGCTGAATTAGCAGCTATTGGGGCCATTCTTGGTAAGATTCCTGATATCCGTGAATACCATCAATATATGCACCATATCGACAGTATGTCCGGAGATATTTATCGCTATATGAATTTTGACCGGATGCTTTCTTATCAGGAAGCTGCAGATAACATCATTGCACGAAGCATTTAATAACCATTTAGATTAGAATAAATTCGCACTTAAACTTCCTCCGGTCAAACCGGAGGCCTGCCATAAATGGCAGATTATTATAATATAAACATCTAAAAAACTTTTGTATGGCTACTTTAATTTTGGATTATTAATGTACGACACCATAC
>NSIT01000014.1_pt1 | contig 32758 bp, 30 predicted proteins | sample 1450681 | NCBI WGS metagenome assembly NSIT01 (sample SAMN07455404, study PRJNA386592) | invertebrate metagenome | isolation source: Endozoicomonas-like sequences binned from scallop gill tissue | host: Pecten maximus | place: United Kingdom: Lyme Bay MPA | collected 2013-06-01
AGATGTGTATAAAGAGACAGTCCCCATGGTATCTATTCCCAAGTAAATCTCTATTTTTTCTTAACCTCAATATAATTAATGGGGCAATGCATAATAAAATAGGTATGGTCACATAATAAAATATTCTAAGCCAGATTTTATTTAAAAAATTGTTAGTTGTCCCTTTAGGCCCGCTTAAACATACGTCTTTGTAGCGCCCTAAATATGTTTTTGTTAATTCAATTAGTCTTGGGTAATTATGTGCATCACTTTCTATTGAATTAAGAAGCAAGAGAATATTTTCTATTTTTTTTATTGAATAAATTTGTAATTCTGTTTTTTCTCTATCACATGCGTTTGATAGATGATGATATAAGGTATCTGAATCTAAGTATTCAATTAAAAAGAAAGTGGTAGCTCTAAATAATAATTTTGGTGCAATACCTAACTCTTTGAATCTAATATAGTAAAATGCTTCATTATTAAGAGAATTTATTGAATTTGAATTTTTTTTATCGTCGCAGATTTTGGCAATACAAATTTTCTCTTGGTACTTTAACTTTATTATGCGTGTATCTTTATGTTCACTTTGGTGGATGATTTCAAGTATTTGGCATTTATTGTTAGATACAAAATCATTAAAGCTGATCTCTTGCATTTATATTTCCAATGCCTCAAGTAGATGACTTGACACTAGATTCGGTGGCATTTTTATTGGGATTTGCATCTTATATAAAATCGAGTTAGAAAATGCTTTAGTATAGATTTCAATCATTAGCTGTTCCAATTCAGAGACTGATATTATATTGAGATTGTCAGGTGCGTTTGCTGTTATTAGATTCAACATTTCCGTTAATGGTTTAAGCTCTCTTATAGATGCTCTTGTACTTCTTAAGGCATATTCAGCAACATTAATTTCTTTTATCGATATATCACTTATATTTTCTCTTGACAAATGGACCCCATATTTTATTGCAATAGGTTTTTGGGTGATATTCTGCTTTGTTAGAAACTTTGGCTCGGCCTTAAGTATTGGATTCAAATTAAATAGCTTGCTTAAGAAAAACCAAGCTAACTTTCTCTTGGTATTCATGCTGTTATAAGCGGTGATCGCAGATGGGGATTTATATTTGATATCAGAATGATAGAGAGAAACACTTTTGTTACATTGATATGCTAGACCATCAGACTGCACTATACCAAAGTCCTCTGATAGGTACTCAAAATTCTCATGACTAAGAAGATGTAGGACAGTACTTGTCTTTCCACAGCCTCCAGTACCGGAGAGTACTATCGCATTGTTATTCCTTGCCAATACCCCGGCATGTATAAAAGAAGATTCTTTTTTTAATAAACATAACGCTATTACACTCCATAGTAGAGAGTATGTAGCTATATTACTTTTGATGAATCGGTCTCTTGTATTGTACTCTATGCTAAAAATACCTTTTAAGATCCTGTAAAGTTCGCGAACAAAACCAGGTCTTTTTATAAAAATATCTAATTCTGTCTGTTTTTTTTTGCCAAATCCATTTTTAACTTCAAAAGAATAAAAGCTATCATTATCTATGTGAAATTGAATATCGTTAAAGTTCATGCTCCCCTTACCAGAGTAGTGGGTCGGTTTATAATCACTAATGTAAGAATCATAAACACTAATCACTAAATCTATTGCATTGTTACTTGAATGTGTTTCTTCAAAAAACTCATCTTTAATAAGGTCTAGGATTTTACTATTCCCTTTAAACGTTATTAGCAGTGGGCCCGCACGGTAATTAGTTTGTTTCATTAGCCTAAAATATATGTAAAATCGCCTTAGACGAAGCCAAGGCCATTTAGATTTATAGTTTGAAGAAGAAAAGTGCAGTCTCCTTCAATTTATAAGTCATCTCACAATTGAATTTGTTAACATTCAGAGTGCTGAGACTAACATGTTCCACTGTAACAGAGTATCTTCAGAAATATCACAAGCCGCTTTAGTACCAATTATGTCATCCCAATTTATTGGGCTAATGCCATGCGCAGGGCGTTTTGCTATCAGCATGTCTTCAGTGATGACCTCTCCTTTATGAATATCTACTGCAGCAACTATGCTTCTTCTTGCATGTAATCTGGCTGCCTTTTCCAATTCGAGGTCTTTAGATTCGTCACTGATCATTACATTATATTTTGCTACCTTTTCACAAAATCTGGCCAGATCTTGCTGATCCATAGCATGGTAATGATCGTTACCAGGGAGTGTTTTGTCATGGGTGAAGTGTTTTTCCAGAATGCAAGCTCCCAGTAACATACTTGCTTCCAGGGCACTGATCGTCTCATCTGGTACGACATGATCAGAATAACCAATAGCGTGTTCCGGGTATGTTCTCTGGAGAACCTTGATCATTGCGAGTTGTGCATTCTCTAAGGGGGTAGGGTAATTCAGAACACAATGTAGCAGTGCTATATCTTTGGCTCCAGCCTTTTTAGCCGTTTCAACTGCAAATTCTATCTCTGCCAAAGTCGCTGCCCCAGTCGACATAATTAATGGTTTTGATTTAGATGCGCACTTCCTGATGAGCGGTATGTTTGTGATGTCTGCAGAAGCAATTTTAAACGCGGGCATGAGTGGGTCAAGAAAGTCTACTGCCTCAAGATCAAAGGGGGTGGACATAAAGTCAATGCCCACATATTGGCAGTAATCCGCTAGTTCCTTATATTCATTTTCACCGAATGTGTCATATTTCTGGAATAGCTTGTACTGACTTTCTGTAGGTTCCTTGGACTGGTTCCAATAAGCTGGGCTATTTTTTGATGCAATCTTACCAGCTTTATAAGATTGAAATTTGGCAGCGTGAGCACCACCGTTTTTAGCCTGCAATATTAATTCTTTTGCAAGCTCTAGTGAGCCACCATGATTTACACCAATCTCTGCAATAATATAAGGTGAAAGAGCGTTGCCAACTTCAAAATTATTGATAAAGAAGCTTTTAGACATTAGAGTCCTCCATAAGTGCTTCAATCATTGAAATTACTTTCCTCTTACCCTTAGTAAGATCAAGGGTACTTGCCTTTTCAAGCATTAGTTTGCGCATATCTTTATTTTCTACTGCACTAACAAATACTGTATAAATCTGATGCTCGCTTACATCGATACGGTGACCAAGATTGATAACCCCGATTTCGCTTGTTGCAAACTTATGGGTTAGTTCCCTTTGATTCTGACAGATAACAATTGTAGGTACTTTCATAGCTGAAAGTTCAAAAACAGTTCTGCCGCCAGATGTAATAGCCAAGTCCGCTTGTGCCATATAGTCTGAAATCCGCGACGTGGACTTAATAATATCAATATTAGATAATAGGTCACTCTCATTCATTAATTGATCCAAATCATGCTGATACGAGTAACCCATTCCTAAAATGACAGTGATTGCAATACCTTTATCTTTACAGTATAAGCCTATAGCCTTTAAAGAATTAAATGTTAGATTACCCTCATCAACACCACCAAAACAAAGGATGACCTTTTTCACATCTTCAGTGTTTTCTTTTTTTGGAGGATGTAAAAACTCATCTCGAAGGCAAAAATAGCCATAATCATTAACAACGTGACTATATGGAAGGGCTGTCGGATAAAGAGCATTTACTACCAAATCTGCATGCTTTATGCCTTCACCAAGATCTTCAAAGTTAACTATCTTGATATTGCTATTTTTAAGCGCTGAAATATATCCAAGATCGGTATCAAGAATGTCGTTGATAACTAAGTCCGGCTGCCATGCCAGAATAGTTTTTAATAAATCCTTCTGTACCTTAATAGAAATTGGATAGTTATACTTTTTTATATACTCAGCTGCCAGATGATCTTCATCTGACAAAAAAAATTGTATCTCATTCCTTACAAGCTCATTTGCAAGCATTACGGAACGGTAAGCGTGACCTAAGCCGATTTCCTTATTTCCTTTTACAACAAAAGCAATTCTTTTTCTTTTCAATAAGCTTTCACATAAATAGAAGTCGCTTAAATTATCTATATCATGACTCCTGTCATGATCCATTATATAAAGACTTACTTTATCGCCTATACGACTATCAGTATTAAGAACCTCTCGTCTGCAAGCAATAATCGCACCTGTTTCTTTGAATTTATCAGGTAATTGTTGTCGATTAACTCGTTTTGAATAGTCAGGAATAATCTTACCGATTTCATTTTTTTTCCAGCACAGGTGCTTATCTTCAACCGAACTTATTATAGTGTCTGACTTTGTGCTGATTAACTGACCCAACGCATCATCTATATCTTGAGAGGTTACAAGCGGGGATGTTGGTTGAATGGTCAAAACTATATCAATAGCTATAGACCCTTTTTTTTCATATACATCTACAGCATGAGCTATAACAGGATCCAAAGTTGCCGAATCATTGGCAAGTTCAGAATCCCTAATAAGAACCTCTGCGCCAAACCGCTGAGCAAACAACGCAATTTCATCATCATCAGTGCTTACGACAGTATAATCAACCTCTTTAGAATCTAAGCATGCTTTAATAGAATAAAATATCAATGGCATTCCTGCCATAGGCCTTAAATTTTTTCTAGGTATTCCTTTAGAACCGCCTCGAGCTGGTATGATTGCAATAGTTTTCATTTCACATATAACTTTTTTAGGAGTGTTTTTTAGATTAATTTTTTAAGCTAGACTATTTTGATTAAAATTTGTTTTAATTAAATTTTCTAGTGAGTGTAAAACATAAGGTTTGTTTAGCTACTAGAAAGTATAAGCTTACGAGTAAGATGCTAAAGCTGACAGAGGTGATGCTTTCAAAATATCTAATTTGAATTTGTACAAATATCAAGAAGATCAGTACACCACCAATATTAATAGCTGCCAGATATTTATCTTTTCCCATTGCATATAATGCATAATGCGGTACATAACTTATACAGGTAACAGAAGCTGCGGCTAATAGATACCCAAATATATAGAGCTTATCGATGTAGGTAGCATTTCCAATTATATCAAGTATTGATTGTATTAATAAAATCGCACTGCCCCCAATTATTAGACTGGTTAGTATTATCGATTTCAGCATTTTTTGTTTATATTCAAGAAAAAGTGCGATGTTATTTGATCGATATGCTTGTACTATTTTAGGGTATCTAAAAGAGATAATTACTGCATCGATAAATGTTGAAAACGCATTACTCACTCCGGCATAAAAAGTATATACACCAACGGCTGCAAGCCCGGAAAGTGATTGGATAATGTACCTATCGGCGGTATATATACCCCTCAGGCATAATGTGCCGAGTAAAAATAGACCTGCAACACTTAAGCCTTTTCTTATCCATTTCCAGTCCATGCGTAGCCAGTTGACTGAACGCCAATCGTATTTTGACAGAATGATTAGTCCGATTATTGTGGCTATCGCCCCACCGAGAATCCAGCTAGTTAAGACAACTACCAGGTCATTTTTGAATACTTTGAATGAGATTAATCCGACAGCTATGTAGCACCAAAGGCCTGATCGGAAAAAAAGAACCCAAGATGCTGTGAGCACTTTGCCCATTGCTATCAAAAGTCGGTTTAATTCTTGAGTTATATGTTCAAGTATTAGTACTCCATAAAATAACAGGACTATATTTTTTGGTAAAATATCCAAAAAGAACAAAAAGTAGATGCATGGTAAAAACAACAGGTAAGTGACCGTAAAAAAACCAACCTGATTTTTTATGATTTCTGGCCAGTTCGAATTATCTGTAGATAACATCTCTCTTGTTGTGTAAGTGTAAAAGTCCAAACCCAGTAAATACAGTAGGTAGCCTACCGTGACTGTGACCAGTCCATACAGACCAACTGTTTCAGGCGTTGAAAATTTGGCAAGAAAAAAAAGTAAGGCAAATTTGCTGACCAGAGTTGAAGAACGAAGACCTACATTAATTATGATATTTAAATTCATTCAAAGAAACAGTTAAAAAATTAAAAAAACAGGACTCAAATAAAGGAAAAATTACGAAAACCAGGGTCACGAAAATCAGGGTCAGATCTTGAATCTTGACGAAAAACCAAGCATTAGACATTTCATTATATAAAGTCCGTCATATCTAAGAATGTATAATCTAACATCCAAAAAATAGGATAATATCTTTTATTTTTAATATTATCTGTCGTTTATAAATCTATATAATGCTTAGGAAAAAATGAATACGGTGATTTAACTTGTTCCTTTATTTAATCAATTAAACTTTGAACATTATTCGCTAATACGGACAAATCATTTTTAATGGTTTGTCAGACAATGGCAAGATCAACTTTAAAGTAGCTGTAAGTAAGGGTATTTCTCATCTCATAGACATAAATAAGAAAGTATATCTTTCCGCTTTATATAGGCTCTCTATCTGGGTAAGTATTTCTTCTCTTTTTTTAATGCTGCCGATAGTCTCATGGAGTGCATCAGACAGTGGTCATTTCTTTATCGATTCTAACTAAGTTAATATTCAATCCAGTTTTCAACAATCAAGCAGGTATTTGAGCATCAGAAAGCCTCTCTTTTCTGGTGCTCCGGCTGATCTCTATCCGGGAAGTCATCCTCCAGAGGGGGAAGGGAAAAAAAGTAATCCCAGTGATGTTGAGCCGTTGTCAGTATTATCGCCTCACCCTGTCAGCGTGCAATAACACGCTTTACGTCTTCAGGGAATGCTAATTCCTTGGGAATGCGTACTGCCTGAGTTTTGTTATTCATGAATACGGTTGTTTCCATAGGTGGGCCCGCCTGTATATTTACTGGAATCAAGAGAAGCCTCCTCTGTCTTTCTTCATAAATAGAAAAATGAAGTAATAGGAAGTGAAGAAAACCAAAGTCAGATCTTTCATTTTATATCGTACTTTAATAATTCAATCAGAATATAAATTCAATGACCTGGTCCTTTCTTTTTCAATGAAAACCGGGGTCAAGAAAAACTGGGGTCAAAAAACTGGGGTCACAAAAAACTGGGGTCAAGTCTTGAATCTTGACAAGAATACCAAAAAGCCTCCTCCCCAATTCCAAAAGTGGCTATTCAGTCATTTACGAAACTATCGTCAGCCAAACGTCTGGTTTCTTCACTCAACTGTAACCACTCATCCTGCCGAATCAGTCCATTCTTTTTCCACAGAAACAGCATCATTAATGCACTACGTCGGCTCATCATATGATCAAAAAGCCCTGCCATTTCTTTATTTCTTTGTCGGACAAGATCGTACAGTACCGGCGCGACCTGATGGTAGTCATATTTCTCTTTCATACAGGCTTAATATTTATTTTGCTATTGTCTGCTGTTGGTTTTATAACACGCAGAATGGATTAAGGAGTTTTACGCATGTCCCGATAAAATCGTCAGTATTTCGGGTTACAACAGTTAAATCATAGGTTATTGCAGTGGCTGCAATTTGCTTGTCTATGGCATTTTCATAATGAGGCACTCGTAGCTTTCCCCATACCTGTGCTTCCGTTACGCCAAACTCGAGTATTCGATGCTCGTATTCACTTATTACTACATTTAGCCATGTGTCCAGCTGTTCTGCCTGACTATGATCACCGCGGTGTCGGATTTTTTCAACTCCACGTCGAAGTTCACCCACCGTAATAACACTCAAATACAGTCGAGCTGCTTGTCGTTCTGCATTTTCAAAAAAGGACCTTACACCCGGATTTGCCTTGTTCTTCTTTCTTAGTTCGCTGATGACGTTGGTATCAATTAAATACATCGCGATCGCCCTGATCATCATTAATACGCTGAAAGTCTTCGTCTTCACCGATTTCCGGGATGCCTTTCAAAATTTCAATAAAGCTTTTTTTTCTGGGTCTTAGCAAGGCAGCTTCAAGAATTCGACGATGCTCTGCTTCAGCACTTCGCCCATGCTTCCCGGCGCGGGCTTTTAATGCATTGACAATATCTTCATCTATGTTGCGTACAATGAGATTAGCCATGGTTATCCCTGTTATGAAATCAATACAACAAAATGATAGCATTGATATCATTTATCGCAAGATAAAAACCACACAACCTTCTTTCAATGTCTCTGTAAAAGGACAGGGTGAGGCTGTTTGCTACTTTCCAGTCCCTACCGATCCCTGAAAAAACCGGGGTCAGAAAAAACCGGGGTCAAGTCTTGAATCTTGACAAAAATACCAAAAAGCCTCCTCCCCAATCCCAAAAGTGGCTATTCAGTCATTTACGAAACTATCATCAGCCAAACATCTGGTTTCTTCACTCAATTGTAACCACTCATCCTGCCGAATCAGTCCATTCTTTTTCCACAGAAACAGCATCATTAATGCACTACCTCGGCTCATCATCTGATCAAAAAGCTCCGACATTTCTTTATTCCTTTTTCGGACAAGATCATACAGTTCCAGCCAGGTCTGATGGTAATCACAAGGGGCTTTATCTATCAGGCTGTTAATTTCATCGAGTTGCTGTTGGCAGTATCTCTGTAAAAGGATGGGATAAAGCCGCTTGACTATTTTCCAGTCTCTTTCAGGTATTTTTTGCATGGGTACTTCTTCAGTTTTCAACCACCCTGTAGGAGATGTTTCACCACAGAGGCGCAGAGTGCATTTCGCAATAGTTTAGACAGCGAGCGCTTAAATTCGGGCGTGTGCTGAAGTTTTGTCAATGATCAAGCCCTTTCCATAAATCATCAATGGGCTTGCAGTCCTCTTCGTTCACCTCCTTCCACCCTTTCTCGAAGGAGTTTTCAGCACTATCCAATGCAACACTTTCACGGAAGCTGTGCACAATGGTCAGCAGTGCTGGCAGGTGCTCGAAAGGTACTTGCTTTATTTCGTTTAGTAGCTTTTCTTGTACTTCAGTTTGATTATCTTTCATGTCTGACTGGCTCTAAATATTATTGTACTATTCTATTAGTGCGGAAATCGGGGTCAGATCTTGAATCTTGACGTAAAACCGAGCATTTAAAAAAACCGGGAGCAAGCCTTGCATTGTGCATCGTAGTGTAATCATTCAATCAGAATATAAATTCAATAACCTGTCCCTTTATTTTTCAAGGGAGATTCCAAGGGTTAAACAACTCAGCCTGAATTAATTGCATATCACTGATATTTCGGGTAACTACTGTACAATTGTGAACTAAACCTGTCACGGCTATTAATCCATCAATAGCCGATATAGGGAAACCTAGTTTTTCAGACTCGTCTGACTAGATGAGATCATTAAGAAACAAATACGGGAAATCAAAAAAATCTTTTATCAAAAAACTCAGGTGTTTTTATAATCTCAGCAAGCCTTCCGTTGTATCCTTTAAAAAATTATCAATTATAGGTTTACTTTCCACAAGAGCCTTTTCAATCACAGATACTTTGGCGTTGCCTATGGTCATATAAATCAATTTTGGTGGATACCCTAGCTCCTCAAACATAGATAAAAAATCTTTATCTTTCGTGACGATAGCTAAGTTATGAGCTTTGGCAAACGTCCACAATGCAATGTCCGGAGAGTTATCCAGCCCAACATGAAGCACATGTAAACTACCAGGAAAACAACTGTCTGTTCGAGCGACTAATCTTGGCGATAAATTCTCATCAATAAGCAGCACTTAAGCTGCGCCTTGTATCGTATTCGCGGCATAAAGCAACGCTGCTTTTATCTGGACAGGCTGTAAATTAGGATGATCTTCTAAAATATCACTCCGACTCATTCCATCAGCCATCATTTCAAGAATATCAATCACCGTGATTCTTGTTCCTTTAATACAAGGCTTGCCAAATCGCTTCGATGAGTCAATTTCTATATACTGTAAATATTCCTGATCTCCCATGCTTATTCCCTCTTCTTTTAGCCTCTCTACAGTCTAGAGACTGTATATATTTTAAACAAGCAAAGAAAACCGGAAATAACAGATGGTTATCAGAAAATAACAAGGTTAAGGTTATATACAAATCAGGATCAGATCTTTCTTTTTCAATGGAGATCCCAAAGGTTAAACAACTCAGCCTGGCTTAATTGCATATCGCTGATATTTCGGGTAACCACCGTGCAATTGTGCACTAAACCTGTCACGGCTATTAATCCATCAATAGCCGGTATAGGGGAACCTACTTTTTCAGACTCGGCTTGAATAGCTCCCCATTTTAGGGCTACTTTTAAATCCACGGGTAAGATTCTATGCCTGAATCTTTCTTTCAGATCAAGCTCCAACCCGTTGCGCAACTTTCTACGTTGGTCAGGCTCTTTGTTTTTATTAATCCCTTTTTCGATCTCACCCAGTGTTAATACACTCAGGTATAGATTCTGTTCATCTTCACGCCTCAACCAATCCATCACCTGTTAATTAAGCTTTTTTTGAAAGCTTCCGATAACCAGCAGGTATCCCATAGATATTTCACAGTTCAATATCTCTCGGACTGTCTTTGTCTCTGGAGAATTCTTCTATTTCTGTGTTTTCTGTGCCGCCGGAAAAAGGTGAGCTGCGTAAAAAATCATCCTGTTCATCCGAATCATGATCCACAGCATCAACGCCCATAACACCCAGTATTTGTATCAATTCAACCCGTGGTTTTTTCGTGATATTTGCTAATTTCGACAAGGTCGATACCATCGACACATCATTTTTTTATGTCGATAACTCGCTGATTTTTAAACATGAAGTAAAGACACAAAGAAATAATCGAAGATTTATCTACTAGTTAACTTTATATGCTCAGTAAGACGCTACCGCCCATCAACTCAGGCTGTTCTGTTGAAATCACCGTTTTTCCGTACTGAGGGTCTTAACTAACTGTTAGGAATAAATTTTTTTATCGTACCGTTATGCAAAATCAAGCAGTTCAGACAACGGATTCCGGTTCTATTTCAGCAGTCTTTATCCGCTTGCCCTGTGCATCCGGATGTTTTTTATTATCTTGATGGCCGTCGCTGTAGCCGTGATAATCGTAATAGCCGTAATAACCGTCTTCATGCCCACGGCGGGTATTCACCTTATTCAGGACAACACCCGTCAGCGGCACACTGTTTTGCAGTAAACGCCCGGTGGAATGACTGATTGCCGTTTTGCTGGCTCTTCCGGCTTCCACCACATACACCACCGCGTCGCATAATTGGCTGATCATCAAGGTATCACTGATACCCTGCATAGGCGGGCAATCCATAATCACCGTATCAAACCGCTCCGACAACTGGCTCAACACATTCTTAAATTTTTCTTCGGCAAATAACTGGGTAGGGTCCGGCGGCATCATTCCGGCAGGCATCACCATAATGCTGTTTCTCGGATGCAGGCATTCATTCATTTGAGCATGACCGGAAAGCAGATTGGCCAGTCCGGCAGAACCGCCTTTAATAGAAAAGTTTTTCCCAACAGTAGGCCGTCGTAAATCACCGTCCACCAACACCACCGAACCCAGCTGCCCTAACGCGGATGACAAATTAGCTGCGACCGATGACTTGCCTTCCCCTGGCATGGTTGACGTAATGGCAATGATTTTTTTATGGGCTTCCTGCCCGACACTCATCAGACTCAGGTTCAATCCCGTCCGGATGGTACGGACGGATTCCACAAACGCTCTTTGCTCTTTACTGATATCTTTATTAATAAATAACTGGCTCACCGGCACAGACGACGCTTTTATATCGACTTCAGGCAACACGCCCAATACCGGCAGGTTTAACTGATCCTCCACATCCTTTGCCGTGCGAATCGTGTTGTTCAGCATTTCCAGTAAATAGGCCATACCACAGGCAATAAGCAGACTTAATAACGCCGCAATGCCTACAATCAGTTTTTTCTTAGGTTTTACAGGATGTTCCGGAGTAAAAGCACGGTCCACCACCCGGGCATTGGCAGACTGCAAGTCAGATGTCGCACTGGTTTCCTGAATACGCTTGAAAAAAGCGTCGTACAAATCTTTATTGGTGCGTACCTCTCTCTCTAACGCCTTTAAACGGAACTGCTTGCTGTTAATGGTCTGAACCGCCTGTTTTGCTGTGGTCATGGCGGCCACCAGCGACTGCTCATTAGCCCTGGCCACCTCAAATTCATTTTCAACACCTAAGACAATCCGTTGTACCTGCAACCGGATATTATTGCTGATGCTTTCCAGTTCCGTATTAGCCGCTATCATTTTGGGGTGTTTGGGCCCATAACGACGCCCCAGCTCCCGAACTTTTTGCTCAAGCTCTGCTTCCCGCTGTTTTAACTGCTGAACCAGAGGGTGCGCTAAAACAGCGGGTAACGATTGATACTGATCCGCCTGAAGATTTTTCCCATCCTGAATCTGCCGGTAAATATTTTCAGACAACGTTAACTTACGACGGGTTTCCACCAGCGATTCCGTCAGCGCTTTCAGCTCATCGGTAGAAATAGTCAGGACGCCTTCGATATCCACCAGATCTTCACTCACGCGAAACTTATGGAGTTGCGACTCAGCGGTTTTCAGTTTTTCTGATAAATCCTGCAACCGATCCTGCATCCAGCGGGTGGCATTGGTGGTTAAAGAAAGCTTGGCTTCCAGCCAGGATTCGATGTATGCCTCGCCCATGGCATTGGCGGCAGTGGCTGCCAACTGCGGATCTTCAGACATCACATGAATACGGGCCACCTGTGTTTTTCGCACCGGCTCAATACGGACATTTTCTGCAAACGCATCAATGGTACGGTTCAGTATCGTCTCTCCGCTGACCGTATCCTGAGGCAACGCCAGGCCCAGCCACTGACGCCAGTTCATCATGCTCACATACCAGGGCTCTTCCCGTAAGGCGTGGTTAAATTCCGGATGGTCAATCAGGTTCAGTTTCTTGACGACTTTTTCCACCAGTGCCCGGGATTTAAGCACTTCATGCTGGGTATTCAGGTAACTGTCCCCTCCCCCGTCGATGCCATACACTTCTTCGATGGACACCACTTTCGCCTGTTCCTGCTCAATCAACAATACGGCTGTGGCCTGATATTTAGGCGTTATACTGAACACAACCAAGACAGTCAGCAGGGTCACGATCAGGGTAAATCCCAGAATGGCCCACCGGTAATGAAACAGTGTGGTAAACAGTGACCGCAGATCGATAATATCTTCGTCCTGCGATGCTGCTGTTCCTTGTGCTGACACATCCGTTGATTGCTGCATACTGTAGCGTTTCTTTTAAGTCTCGTTTTTGTAATTAGCTTTAATTCATGCCGCGTGATTATTGCGGGTTCTGCCCTGTCGCCGTTAAAAAAAACTTTCTTTTACGTACACGATATCTCCGGGATAAACCGCCCCTTCAAGGCCGACCACCTGAGCCTTAGAGCGGTCATGTTCCTGTCGGGTCACATGAATTTCTTTTTTATTGGCCCGTTCGCTAAAGCCCCCTGCCAGGGCAATGGCTTTCTCAAGGGTCAATCCGGGTTCAAAAGAAAACCCTCCGGGTTTTTTCACCTCACCCCGTACAAAAAACTTGCGGTATTCCACAATCGTGACATTCACCCGTGGATGAATCAGGTACTCTCCTTTCAAGCCGTTCACCAGAGCTTTTTCCAATTCTCCTACCGTGCGCCCACGAGCCTGAATTTCTCCCAGAAAAGGGTAAGAAATGGTGCCGGCATCGGTCAGGCGAGATTCCAGAGTCAACTCTTCTTCACCAAACACACGGACACTGATCAGGTCACCGGCATTCAGCCGATAAGAAGACACACCTAAAGAGCTGGCGGGTGCTGCCGCCTTGAGAGAGGAAACAGCGAATGACAGCAAAACGATAACTGCGGTAATAACAGAAAACAGGGAACCAACAGGCTTGTTATAAAAAATCCGGTTATCCATACCCACTTTACCCCTACTCTTTACGCCAACTCTTTACGTCAACTCTTTATGTCAACACCGGGAAAGCACACGCTTCCATTCACTTATTTCACTTATGATCCCGGATAAAACGGCCTGACTTATCCGGAATTACGGCTTCACTTAACCTTCAGCAACCTCATCAGAAAGAGAACGATGCACTCAGCATATAAGTCATGCGCTTGTAATCGTCTTCACCGGCTCCGTCTGTTTTTTCTTTTTCATCTCTTTTGGTGTGCTCAGCGCTCAGGCCAACTGTCATAAAACGCATCATCTTCCAATTCACTCCGGCTGACACGGTTTCCACAGTTCTTTCCTTTTCGGTAACCCCTGCAGCGGTTTGCACTTCATCGTCTGTATAGCTGTAGCCGAGGTTAGTAGAAATTTTTGTTGTCCAGTCGTGTTGCCACGTCAGGGCAGCGTTCACGCCTTTAGTAAAACTGGCATCACTGGGATTTTCGGATTCCAGGCCGTAATCTTTACCGGAGCTTAACTGAATCAGAGAATGTTCCACGGGCAGATAACTGATGCCCACTTCCCAGCCGGTGAAATTTTCCTTATCCACATTATCTCTATCACTTTTGCGCTCACGATGAGCTGCTTTGATATAGCCCGTGGTTTTTGCCGTGGCTTCCCAGTTCAGGCCCAGCAGATAGCTGGTAACGTCATAGCCGGCATCATCCACATTATCGTAAGACAGTTCCCGTTTTTTAACTTCCAACAATGCTTCTGTCTTAGGCATCACTTTATAGAAAAAAGTCGTGCCGTAACCTTTGGTTTTACGGTCTTCTCCGCTTCTTTCATAATCTCTGGCATCGTAATCCGCAAAAACATCAACCCGCGCCATGGCTTCCTTAGCTCCAAAACCATAGTTTATGGTGGCTACAGCATGTTTATATTCCGGTGCCGATTTATCATCCGCACCATCAACCGTGGAGCCCTGATCGTGCTCAATACCGTAGTTTCCGGTCACAGTCAGGCGGTTACGGCTGTTGAACTCATGATGGATATTCAGGCCGGCTCCGTAATTGGTAAAGTCATGCTCTGATTCACCGGAAAAAGATTGGTATTTCCCATCCGCCGTCAGTGCATAATGGCTCATGCCCTGCTCTGCCTTGAATTCCAGTGAAGGAGCTACGGTATAAACCGTCGCGCTTTTTTCTTTCAGTGGATTACCGTCTTCACCTTCCCGATAGATATTGTCGTCGTGCCCGACACTGGTCGTCAGCAGAGGCGTTAATTTAAAACCGCCAATATCAATACTTGCAGGGTTTTCTACAGAAGCGATGGATGCTGTGCCATATAATGCCGCACAGACGGCCAGAGTGGTTTTGCTTATCGGATAGTTCATTCCCTGTCACGTTCCCTGTGTGTGTTCCCTGTCTTACTGCCGTCACATAAATACGTATAAACACGTAAAAATAATAAGGGAATATTTTCTTATTGCAACGCATTTTTCAAAAAAGTTTCATAATAATTTTATTACAGCAGGATTATTTTCTAATAATGCAGGAAACATATTGCAATTTGCTGTTGCTTTTTTCAGGGATGGATTTTTATAATCAGAAAGTCTGCGTATGCCACAGAGTCTTCTGAAGTCGCTTAAAAGACGATGGGTATAGGTATAACCATTAGCCATGCAGTAGAAAGGCAAAGGCATTCCTTTCGAAAACCAACCAGGAACACAAGGACGATGAGATATTCCTTTTTCGCTGCTGCGGCTCTGTCAGCAGCATTGAGTGGCTCAGCCTACGCCGATGTCATTCAGGACATCCGGACAAAAGGCGCTCACGCTGTTATTCAGGAAGCTTTACAACAGGGAGCCAGCCTTGAAGCGGTTATGGCTAATCTGGTGTCTGAATTACAGGACAGCCCTCAGATGTTGTCGCAGATAATCGCCAAGGCCGTACAAGCATTTCCACAGCAAGCGGCCCAGATTGTGTCTGTTGCCATCACAATGGCACCTATGCAATCGGCAGCCATCACCCAATCCGCCATGACTCAAGTCAGTAATAATCCGGCGGCACAGGCAGCCATCCGGCAAGCATCTATGCAGGCGATACAGGCATTAGCCCAGCAGGGTGACCCGTCTCAACGCACAGAAGTGGAAGCAGAAAATCAGGAACTTCCCGGTGCACAACCTCTTGCACCGCCTCCACCTCCTCCCACAGCACAACCTGCACCCAGAGACAAACCTACAGGAATCAGCCCTAATTAAAATGGGATTCGCATCGGATTATTTGAATAACGCGCATATTAATTCGATGCTTAATCCAGCTGTGCTGACCATTTCTGCATCTTACGCACAACCTTATTTTCTTCCGTTGTCAGGTTTTGCGAAAGAACATCATTCCATGAGACAGAAATCGATGGACAAAGCAGTTTCTTTTCCAGCATCAGAGATTTTTTAGGTGGGCTTGTTATAACAAAAAAATTATCTTTTTCCATTCTTCCTCTCAACAACTTGCTGTAAATAACTTTAAACGAATCATCTTCTTTAGCCTTAATATCAGCCCAAAATACACAGGGAATATCGTCATTAAATACGATATCTTTTACCGGACAATAAGCATGGTAACCCTCTATATCATTCATCAATAAAACACTTTTTTTAGGGCAGCCAACATCACCATGAACGACAATAACAGGATTTAAATAGTTAAAAACGGCCATATAGCTTAAAAACAAATGGAATCTGTCTGTTAGAAGAAATTTTCCATCGCCATCAATAAATGCATCTCCTGCATGCGTTAAAATAAGCAGGTCATTATTTTGAAAATGGCTTATTGGTGAGCGTGAGATGTGATTAATATCATGATTAAGTCCATAAACTTTATCCGTGTAAATATCATCATTAGTTTCTATTATCTTGCTGAAAGAAGGGACTGAGTCCTGTGTATTTCTCTTTTCCATGCCATCAAGGAACAACTTCATATTTTTACTTCCGACATAATATTTTTTACTCCACTCTTTCATACCTTGACACCATTTATCTTCTCTTCTCCCTACATTTACCCTCATTTCTGATTGATTTTTTTTAACTCTTCTTTTCCTGGTCTGCCTGCCTGTTCCGAAATCGTTCTTTCCCTTTGGTTCGTCTTTTTTTGCAACGACCTTGTTTGAATAGGCAACAGACTCCTCAGCCTTAATTACTGCTAAAGTTATGCCAGAGGCAAAAAGCATAATAAAGGAAAAGATAAAAATTGCTGTGAATAGTAACAATCGGTTCATTATTCTTTAAACCAATACGCAATAAAATGCGAGCTAAGATAAAAAGCAAAGAAATCATCGATTACTTATGTTTTGTTAATGCCTATCTTAATCACATAATTAATAAATAATTACCGCATACAATAACCCTACCAAGAAAAACAGCCTAGTCGATTATTACAGAAAAACAAACTCTTTCATTGGCATCTGATCAGACGCTCTACACCCAAAAGGTTTAGAATTACGGTAAGCTAACAAAAGGACTAAGTTCCAGAATCTGAGAAAGACTACGTTTTAACACAAGCATTGTTAATCATGTAAAACATTCATAGAAATAAATACGAGCGCACCGCAACTGTGCATATTTTTTTGCTTTTGATGCTTTATAGTGCACACTCATTATCCATTACCCTGTTTTCCAGTGATTTCATGGAAAATTAAAACTGGCACCACTTTTGCATAGCTTATTTTACCCAAAAAGATGTTTTGACAGAAACACTCTTTACCAATAGCCCGATAGCGACTTAGCTAAATAACAACCGGACTTCATTGTTGGCTGTTACCACAGGAGCAAATGACCATGTCACAAACCAGCAGGCTGATAAAAGAACACGACATCAACTGGATTGACCTGCGTTTTACCGATACTAAAGGCAAGGAACAGCATGTTTCACTGCCGGTTTCTGAAATTGATGACGATTTTTTTGAACAGGGAAAAATGTTTGATGGCTCTTCCATTGCCGGCTGGAAAAGCATTAATGAATCCGACATGATCCTGATGCCCGATGACACCACCGCAGTGGTTGACCCCTTCACCGACGATAAAACCCTGAACCTTCGTTGCGACATTATTGAACCGGCTACTATGCAGGGTTATGAGCGGGATCCCCGTTCCATTGCCAAACGGGCAGAGTCCTATTTGCAGTCAACGGGTATTGCTGATACCGCATTTTTTGGCCCGGAACCGGAGTTTTTCGTTTTTGACGACGTCAAATGGAAAGTGGATATTTCCGGCTGCTCTTACGAAATCAATTCCTCAGAAGCTGCATGGTCCTCTTCTTCTTCTTATGAAGGCGGTAACTCCGGTCATCGCCCGGGCATCAAAGGAGGTTATTTTCCCGTACCTCCGGTAGACTCACTCCATGATACCCGTGCCGCCATGTGTCATGCTATGGAAGCACAGGGGGTTCCCGTCGAAGTCCATCACCATGAAGTAGGCACTGCCGGACAGTGTGAGATTGGCACAAAATTCAACACACTGGTGAGAAAAGCCGATGAAGTCCAGATATTGAAATATTCCGTGCAGAACGTCGCCCATGCCTATGGAAAAACAGCAACCTTCATGCCGAAACCGCTGATAGGCGATAACGGCAACGGAATGCATGTGCATATGTCTTTATCAAAAGGTGACGGCAACCTGTTCAGTGGTGAAGGCTATGCGGGACTCAGCGAAATAGCGCTGTACTATATCGGAGGCATCATCAAGCATGCCAAAACCATTAATGCTTTTGCCAATGCTTCCACCAACTCTTACAAACGGCTGATTCCCGGATTTGAGGCACCGGTTATGCTGGCTTATTCTGCCCGCAACCGATCAGCCTCTATCCGGATTCCTTATGTGTCCAGCCCCAAGGCCCGCCGCATTGAAGTCCGGTTTCCTGACCCTACGGCCAATCCTTATCTGGCTTTTGCCGCTATGCTGATGGCAGGCCTCGACGGTATCAAGAATAAGCTGCATCCGGGGGATCCTGCTGACAAAGACCTTTATGACCTGCCTCCGGAGGAAGCCAAAGACCTTCCCGTCGTTGCTGCCAGCCTGACAGAAGCTCTGGCTGCACTGGATCAGGACCGGGAATTTCTTAAAGCCGGTGATGTCTTTACGGATGATATGATTGATGCCTATATTGCCCTGAAAAAAGAAGAATTCGATACGGTTCAGCAAACCACCCATCCGGCAGAGTTTGACCTTTATTACAGTCTTTAACGGTTAATCACCATTTCACATTCCACAGCAGGCTGTAGATAACACAGCCTGCTGCCTTAAAAAGAAAGCATCTCTGTCTCATTAATCTGTACCCGATACTTTCTTCTTTTCTTAAGTGCAGACAGTCCATCACCAATACGGTGGAAAAAATGACTGATTTTATTCTCCTGTCTGGAAATAGGTTTGAGATTGAGAGCTCCTGACAAACGATCCAGAAAAGCCCGGCTTCGTACCGGATCATCGGATTCAGCTAAAATCATTCCCGTGTTTGTTCTCAAATAAACCCTTTTTTCTGAAGAACTTTTCACATAAAGGTAATGAACAATGGCATACTCCTCACTGTAAGCAGCAGCCATACTTATCGGCGTCATCTCACGGTCATTCACCATATTCATTAAAAGAGGGTTCGCTTCAACAAGACACTCAACGATATGAACGCAACGTCTACACGCCGCATAATGCAACAAAGTGGAGTTATCATCACCGGTAAAAATATGATCTACAGCTTGCTGTCTCACACCATAACGGGACATTAGTTCAAATAAATAATCAAACCCGACCTTATTTTCTGCCAGTACTGCATAATCCAGAGCGCAGTAATCGTCACTGTCTCTTTCAGATAAATAATGAACCATCCGTTCCTGTGTTATCTGGCGCTCTTTAAGCAAACATGAAATTACATAGGCAGAACTACGTGCAGCGGCTAATCCCAAAGGCTTGATGGATTGCCAGTCTTCTTCATCCATCAAAGAAAACAGGATATCCGGGTAAGAGCTTAATATATCCATGACCTCAACCAAAGGATAAGTAACATCATTCTGTTCCTCTGAAGCCCCCTGAACGCCCACCAAAACATGCAACAAATTAAAGCGAGTACTCGAGAGCAAATGACAATCTTCTTCTATTTGATCACTCTCAAACGTTGCCAATGCCTGTGCAAAACTTTTTCGGAAAAACATTAGGGGAGAGCCTGCACATTCTTCCTTTTGGCAATTGTGTTCCCGCAGTTCTGATTCGCTGTGAATTTCATCTCCCGGAAATTTCTGAACATTAATAACCGTGGCATAAGTCTCATAAAAACAGGAATGCTGACACATCAGCGACATCATTAAATTCAGATCATAACGGTTATAATTATCTTGTGAATCATACTGTTCATGAATATCCATAACGATTGCCTCTTTATTAGGAGGTTTTATTTCATCCCTGTCTTCCGTATGACGGTATAACATAACAGCAAGGTATCTGAACTCGGATTCAGCAGGAAGCTCAACAATGACTGACGTAAACAGACATCTCTTCACGGCGGAAAATTTTTGTATTTCCGCCTTTAATAACTCTTTTTTTACTGACCAGCCCAGTTGATCAAAGCCACAAGGAGCGGATAAGAAGTTTTTTGTGAGCAGCTGACCTGACAATGTCTTTCGCATAAATTCATTTTTCGGTGTTTTTGAATAGAATTGAGTAAATTGCACGCACAGTAACTCTGGAATTTCTCCTGCCCCTGCCAAATTTAAACAAAGCACAAAAAGAACCGAACAGCATCTGAAAAAAAAAGAACAGTTCTTACAGATAATCCCAAATATAGTCACCTAACCAGCCCTGAATTCTATCGTACAAAAGAAGACTAGCAGAAGAAACACACGTTACCGGAATTATGCCTCACCCTTCAATAACCATAAGAATAGATACCAGAAATATCACTACATCCCAATAGTTATCCTGTAAAATCAGCTCCAGTTATCAGATTTTACTCAGCCAAAAAGAGAAATGGGATGACTCAGGCTTTGCTACTGGAATCCATCCGTACCGGGATTATTACACTGGATAAATCATTAAAAATATCTTATTTCAATACGGCAGCGGCAGCGATGCTGGGAGTTAGCCAAACAAAACTGAACAAACATACATTTACAGCATTGGTGGATGGGACTGAACTATACGATGACCTGATGAGGGTTCAAACACAAAAACATCCTCTTATCCGGCGGGAAGCCCAGATTGGGCCTAATCATATAGATATGACCATTACTCCTTTAAATGACCAAGACACCCCGGATCTTTTATTGGAGCTTCACCTTAAAAACCGTGCTGAACGCATTGCCCGTGAATCGGCACTTCTGGAAAAGCAGGAAATATTTCGTATTCAGGCAAGAGGACTTGCCCACGAAATCAAGAACCCCCTGGGCGGCATTCGCGGTGCAGCCCAACTTCTGGAAAAGCAGCTATCCAGCCCTGGCATGGCCGAATACACGTCAGTCATTATTGAAGAAGTCGACCGGCTGAAAACTGTAGTGGATACAATGCTTGGCCCTCAGACTCCGCCCCAAAAAGCACTCGTCAATATTCATGAGGTTCTGGAACACTGCATCCTGCTTATCAATACGGAAACACAAGAATTACTGACAATCAAGCGTGACTACGATCCCAGCATCCCCCTGATTAACTGTGATCGAAACTATGTCACTCAAGCCTTATTGAATATATTACGCAATGCCATGCAAGCCATTGCCTCTTTGCCTATGTCAACAAAGGCGTCTTCAAACCAGCAAAAAAAGCTCTTCTTAAAAGGAATGATCACTATTACAAGCCGAATTGACCACCACTTCACTATTGGTCAAAACTGCCAGAGACTGGTATGCCATTTGATTATTGCTGATAATGGTCCGGGCATTCCGTCCCACTTACAGGAAAAAATATTCTACCCTATGATCAGCGGAAAAACTCAGGGCAGTGGATTGGGATTGCCCATTGCCCAGTCACTACTGAGTCAGCATAATGGCCTGATAGAATGTGACAGCCAACCGGGAAAAACACAATTTCATGTCTATTTACCCATTACTTCTCATAAACCGGAGTAAATCATGAACGCTGCTCCCCTTGTATGGATCATTGATGATGACCGTTCCATCCGCTGGGTTCTGGAAAAAGCGCTCCATAATGAAGGCATCACCACCCGGCTTTTTGATCAGGCAGATCTTGCCCTGACACAACTGACCCGATCAGAAGCAGGAAAAAAACAGCCTGCCGTTATCATCAGTGATATACGAATGCCCGGGCTAGACGGACTGGATTTTTTGCAACAGGTTCATCAGTTTTGTCCTGGCCTGCCCGTGATCATCATGACCGCCCATTCTGATCTGGACAGCGCCGTGAACGCCTATAAAAAAGGGGCTTTTGACTACCTTCCTAAACCTTTTGATATCGATGACGCCGTTCATCTGGTCAAACGAGGCGCTGCCCATTATTCCCGGAAAACCGTTCCCGAAACCCCTGAAGCTTGCCATCACGCGGACATAATAGGTCACGCTCCGGCCATGCAGGAAATTTTTCGTGCCATTGGTCGGCTGGCTCAATCCACCATGACGGTCTTGATCAACGGAGAATCCGGTACGGGCAAAGAACTGGTAGCCCACGCTTTACATACCAACAGTCCACGAAAACACAAGCCGTTTATCGCCCTGAATATGGCAGCCATTCCGGAAGAACTGGTAGAGTCCGAACTGTTTGGTCATGAAAAGGGCGCATTTACCGGCGCTAACAATAAGCAACTCGGACGTTTTGAACAGGCACAGGGCGGTACATTATTTCTGGACGAAATCGGTGATATGCCTGCCCGCGCCCAGACCCGCCTACTGCGTGTTTTATCCAACGGTGACTATTTCCGCATTGGAGGGTCACAGGCTATTAAGGCAGATGTACGCATCATTGCCGCCACCCATCAAAACCTTGAACAACAGGTTAAAAAAGGCTCTTTCAGAGAAGACCTGTTTCACCGGCTGAATGTTATCCGCCTGTGTTTACCCCGGTTAAGAGAGCGTCGTGAAGACATTCCCTCGCTGGCTCGATTTTTTCTTGAAAAGATTGCTCGGGAAATTGCCATCAAACCACGGTATCTGAATAAAAAAACAGAACGTTACTTGTCGTCTCTTCCCTGGCCCGGCAACGTCCGACAACTGGAAAACACCTGTCGCTGGCTGAGCGTCATGACCAACAGCCGGGAAATACTGATCAGTGACCTGCCGAATGAGCTCCGTCAAGTGCCCGATGCGTCCAGACAGGAAACAGACTGGACAAAAGCACTTCAGCATTGGGCAAAACGGGAACTGTCTGCCGGCAGAACCCCTATTCTGAATAAAGCGCAACCGGCCTTTGAGCAGGCGATGATTCGTGCGGCCCTGCAACATTGCGCGGGCAAACGTCAGGAGGCCGCAAAACTATTGGGCTGGGGAAGAAACACTCTCACCCGAAAAATACAAGGCATGGAACCAGGATTCTGTCATACCGAATAGCAACCGGTTACTTTTCCTTTCAGAGGTTAAATAATGGTCTTGCTGACATAACACTCTTCCTGCACAAAGCCGGCTTTTTCCAGCACGTGAGAGGAGCCTATATTCTCGCCGTAACAGTCTGCGCTAATTTTATGAGCCCCCGCTCAGTAAAAACGAGCTCAGTTGAAAACCGACAGGCAACTGTGGCAATCCCCCTCCTGCTCCCCGTGCCATGCACTTTCAGGCAACTGATAGCCTATTTTATAATGATCAGGTAATAGTGCCATCTGCTGGGCATCTACCATCTCCATAAACATTCCATGGCTGTCCCTGATAATCAGAATGAGATTGTCCAGCCATGTACCGGATTGCATTGCTTCACAGGTATCCCGAATGATCGGATTAAAACAATCCAGATAAACTTCCTGTGAATATGAGGCAAAAAAAGATATTTCGTCACCTGTAGGTTTCCCAGCATGGCTGGAATATCCTGCTGGTCTTCCGGCTTGATCAGAGAAACCACCAGATCATCGGATAAATGACAAACCAACTCCAGTTTAACTTATTCTTTTTCCACTACTATTTCCTTTCTTACGCAGATTATCACTTTATCCGCGCTCTCTGCGCCTATACTTATACTCACAGGAAATGCAGTACCTGATCCATAGAGCAGTACCTATCGACAGGGATTTCCTGAAACGGACTCTTCTTTCCAAAAGAGTCCGTTTTTTAATAGGAAAGATACATTTTTAAGAAGAAAGATAGCAATAAGGGCTTTTTGTATATCAGCACTCATCAGGTGTTTACTTTCTGTTTGTTTTTAAACGCGTCCACTCACGGGTGATATAGGATTTCAGCCGCCGGGGCAACTCCTTAAAAATAAACAGTCGCTTCATTACGTTATCATCCGGATAAATAGCCGGATCGGAGGCTATTTTCTTATCCACTTTAGCCGTAGCTTCAGGAACTGCATTCGCGTATGTCACATGGTTAGTAATATCTGCCATCACATCCGGTTCCATCAGATAATTCAGCATTTTATGGGCAGCTTCTTTGTGCCGGGCATCAGCAGGAATCGCCAGCATATCAATCCACATGGCACTGCCTTCTTTTGGAACGGAATAACTGATCTCTACTTCATTATTTGCTTCCCGCGCCCGGTCTCTGGCCATAAGCATATCGCCAGACCACCCCACCGCCACACAAATGTCCCCATTTGCCAGATCGCTGATCATACGTGATGAATTAAAGTAGGCAATATAAGGCACAACTGTTTTTATTTTCTCAACCGCTTCCCGATAATCTTTCATGGCTAAACTATCGCCGGGCATTCCCATATAGGCCATAACAGAAGGCAGCACTTCAGAAGGAGCATCAATAAAAGCCACACCACACTGCTGCAGTTTTTTCATATTTTCCGGCTCAAACACCAGAGACCAGCTGTCCGTCGGTGCCTCTTTTCCTAATACTTTTTCTACCGCCTTACGGTTATATCCGATACCGGTAGTTCCCCATAAATAGGGAATACCATAGGCATTATCTTTATCAAAGGCATCAGAAATCCGTTTCATTAATCCGGGATCAAGATTTTTAAGATTGGGCAACCGGGTTTTATCCAGCTTCATATAAACACCGGCCCGAACCTGCGTCTTGTAAAAGTCGTGGGAGGGAGACACCAAATCAAAACCACTGCGACCGGACAATAATTTGCCTTCCAGCACCTCATTACTGTCGTACACATCATAAACGGTATGGATACCGGTCGCCTTTTGAAAATTCTCCAGCGTCTTGGGTGAGATATAATCGATCCAGTTGTAAAAATACAACAAGCCTTGCCCGGCAGTGGGCTTTTGAGTGTTAGTGGTGGATTTTGCCTGAGTCAATGGCATCAATACACACAGCACTGCCGCCAGTAATAGCTTGTATTTCATCGCAGTGTATTCCGGAATGTCAGTCAATAAAAAAAGCGTAGTATACCAGCAGCACTTCAGAGGAGCAGCAGCAACTTTATAGCATTTAAACGAGGGCAGAATTCATCTGATCTTTCTTTTTTTCACAGATCTTATCTTGTTGCTTTTACCCAGCAGCAAAAGGCCCCTATTTCTGAAACGTGTCTACCTAGCATCTCAACAACTGAAGAAAGCCAGTTTTACAAATGAGAATAATTTTTATTTGCATTTTTTAATCGACTTACGATATGCTTTGCAGCACCAGTAGAAATGCGAATACCGGACTTTTAATAATAGCCGGCGCAAAAGGGAGAATATCGGTCATTACGTGATAATGACCGATTTTTTTATACCCTGAAAAACACCCATATAATAATCAGCATTTGTTATGACGATAATTACCGCAAAGCCCATCAATATCCCATAAACTTATAGGCAAGAATGAATGTCAAAAGCTTATGGAGTTTCCCATGCATGCATTCCGGTCAATTCTTCTGGCGATAACCCGGCTACACTCTTCTGGTATGGAGTTGCAGCAAGCATTTAAACTGGCTCAGGATAATAATGCCTCCCTGACAGTAGCTTTATTTGATAACTCTATCGACTTCATCCAGAAAATCCCTTTTGCCCCGTTGCAAAAAAAACTGACGGATACTTTCCACGAACAAATTCATGAAGAACTGGATCGCATCCAGACCCTAGCATGGGACAATGGTCTCAATCTTGCAACAGCAGTCATTCCCGGACGTCCAAGGGAAACCATTTTTGCCCTGATTGAAAAAAGCCGGTGCGACCTTGTCATCAAGCTGGCTGACCCCAGTGGGGCCTTGGCCCGTCATCAGTTGACAGGAAATGACCTGGGATTACTGAGAAAATGTCCGGTTCCTGTTTTGATGATGGCAGACAAAGACCAGCTGCCTGATTTTACCGGCAACATTCTGGTAGCGATGGATGTCAGCGACCCGGATATCGATGTTCAAAAACTCAATATTCGACTTTTGCAATATGGTCTGTATCTTGCCTCACAGGAACAAGCAAAACTACACATCATCAGTGTCTGGGACATGCCTTCTACTCATCACTCCCTGCGCATATTGTCCGATGAAGAACTGTATGAATTGCAGGAAACAACACAGAAGCGCTATCAATCTATACAACAGGGCATAGCCAGCGCAGTGGGATGCTCACTGGATGATGAGTCTACGATTCATAGTTATATATCCCGCGGCCAACCGGCCCATGAAATACAGAAAATGGCCAACCGACTTAACGCTGATATTATTGTGATGGGAACACTTGGCCGGCATAACAATAAAATTCTTATGGGTAATACAGCGGAAAATATTATCAATGGTGTTTATTGCTCGATTCTCGCAATAAAACCGGAAGACTATGTCTGTCCGCTGTAATCATGGTAAATCCGTTTTGATGCATAGAATGTTTCAGAATTATAGACAGTTATTCTATGAGTTATAGACGGTATTCTATTCAGGCTTTAGCCCACTCATATATTGAATGGCCTGACTGATTTCCTCATTAGAACAGTCCATACAGGTTCCTCGAGCTGGCATACCGCCAATACCACTGATGGCATTACTCAGCAACTGACCATAGCTTCCCCGCTCCTGTAACTTGGCAGCCCATGCCACTGCATCATTCAGTTTTGGTCCGGGCAATGGACTCCCCGGTTGATGACAAACAAAACAAGCCTGGTTATAAACTTGTTCCCCTGAACGAGGCTCTGTCCGGGCAACCACGATGCTTTTTACTTCCTGAGAACAAGGCTGCCCTTCTTCACACACCTGCCCTACAGGAGCAAGTCGCTCGGCAATTTCCTGACGGGTAATATCATCCAGATCGGTTGTCGGCTTGGCCATGACGATAGTCGAAAACAGCCCCACCACACTCCAAAGCATCCTGTATCTAAATTGCAGTCGAAACACCAGATAATCTCCTTCATTGCTTCTGTGCCTGTCGTTTTATTATTGTTGTATATCCTGATCTCTATTCAGGCAGCGTTTTATTATGAGTATTTGGAAGTATAAAGTAACTTAGACAGATAAGGCACTCCACTTTCTGAGATTCCTGTCCCGACATAGCATGAGCCGACGTACTGGCTACCTAACAAACCCTCTTCTTAATAAAAAGTCATAGACTTTTCCTCTACAGGTGGTTACCATCAGTTTGCACTGAATGGCAGGGGGTTTACTGTTATTCTTTCGTTGTTTCTTATTGCACCCATAGCTCAGCTGGATAGAGCGTTCGCCTCCGGAGCGAGAGGTCGCAGGTTCAAATCCTGCTGGGTGCGCCATTTGATTTTCCCCAATTTCTTATTTTTATTGCTTCCACTTTATGTAGTTATTGCGATTTTATTTTATGACGCAACAAGCCACAAGACTGACATAAATGAATAAAGTACCAAGGATCCATTATCCAACTGCTATCCTCTTTTTCAAATTTTGGAAAAACTCGGAATAAGATCTCTTCTTTTTGCATTAAATCTGGCGCAATAATAGGCTGCTCTCCTTTAAAAAAATATATCATTAACTCTCTCAACCCCTCATCAGACATCAGCGCCTTTGCCAATTCCACATACAAAGAACACTTATCTGACTTAAGCATCTCTACATTAAATTGTTTATTAAAACAAACTAAAAGTGTATTCAGCTCATCTTCCAGAAGATTTTTTCCATATTGATCTGGTGTAGAAAAACCATCCACATCATCAAATAAAACCCCTAATTGGTTATAACAATATACTTTCAAAGCAAAAATATCATGAATTTGATTGTTATTCGCACGACGGTATCTTGCCTGAAGCATACCTTTATATTTTTTTTCCATGCCCATATAGCACTCCATCTGAAATTTTCTGATAATCTCATTCAACTTTTTAGGCAGTGGATCATCATCCAAAAATTCCTGATTATCGCCGTCACCCAACCTAAATATATGCAAAGCATAAAAAGTAAACTCATCCAATACAGCAGTAATACATTTTCTGGTATCCCGATTCATTAATTCCAAAACATTTTTAGCAGATGCTATCCGGATAGCATCCTTATTATTGTCAAATATGTCACACAGTTCCTTACACACTCTGCAAAAAACTCTTCTACTCTTGTCCTTTTGAGATTCCATTTCCTCTACTTCTTTATTATTAATCAATTTGCTTTTTAATCGACTTTTTAAACTCTTGGAATGTTTTCTCTTGAGCATTTTCTTTGAAAATTCGAACACCCTATTAATATCGGTTAATACCTCATTATCAGAAACAAATTGCAAACCATAGGCAAAAGAAACAGATTTTTTTTCTAACAACTTCCATTCTAACGTTTCCAGATAAACATCTTCTGCTAACTTCCCTTTAAAAAGCTTAGAAACTTCAGATTGTTCAAAACAATGAACAAACTGAAAAATACTGACCTTATATGACTTAAGAACATTTGACAGTGATAAAACATCACCGTCTGTTGTACATATGTGGGCAATAATATCGTCTTCTACACATCTTGCAAAACTATAAGGGGTCATATAATTCATTAAACTAGGATATCCGCCATGCAATTCTGAAAGGTTTCGACCATCAAAATTTATCTCGTGATACTGAAAAAAATTATTCCACTGATTTTCCTGATCATCCAAAATCACATCCGACATATTATTAAACTGAGAGCGATTAATTATTAAAATCTCATTATTTAATTGCGCAAGCATTTCTTCTACCCTGTCATTACTCACAGGTAATCCAGAAACTATCAGGTCATGCAATTCACCAGCTTCTTTACAGAGATTAAGAGCGTTTTGACAAAATGCATCCTCCTGTTTCATATTTTTCATTAGTTCTCTTTTTTTTTCCAGCATAGCTAGCAATAACTCCTCCTGATTATTGCCCGTATTCCATTTGTTAGCATCAGGCACCCTCAAATGTTCAGGAACAACAAATAATGCAGGAGAAACAAGCATTCCTACTTGCCCCTTATATTTATGCACGTCAAGAGAGATATTTTTGCTATCTTTCTCTGTTACTTCATCTTTTTTTTGTTGGTCACAACCACACAGCATGTCCCATCGTCCGGCATTTTCTATAAAATTATGGATGCCATCCATATCGTAAGATCTTTCACTCAACGAATCGGATAAATAGTTTTGCCCACATATTCTATCACCCTGAACCTCTGGATTCGCCCCCTCATAACGCAAAAGAATTTGTTGAAAATTCATTGATTCATCAATTAATTTTTTTCTTTCATCTTCGGATAAACGTCTTTTATTAGCTCCATCAGATTTATTTTTTTTATCATAAACAACAGGCAGCGACATATTTTTCCAATTTTTATCCACAATAGTTTGTCCTGTTTTATTAGACTCGCCTTTTTTCATATTTTCCTGATAATCTTTCAGATAGGAATCCATACCATCACCATCAGCAACCACCGGATCATTACAGTCATCGAAAGTAACCCATGATGATCTTGATAAAGACGTTACTTTTTCTGGCTGTAACTTTGGCTCAAATACAGATGCTACCTTTTTGGGTTTAACCACCAAACTGTTTTTACATTGATCAATAATCAATAGAACCAAACCTGAAAACTGATAACGCCCGTATAACAAATCTATGACATCGAACAACTTTTTTTCATGCAGTACATAAGTAAAAAAAACCTGCATATTTACTGCTATGTCAGGTAAAAAAGGGTTATTCCCAACGACACATGTAAGATTATTAGCCGCATTATGCAAAGAAGTATTTTCCAAAAAAAGAGCATTTTCTAATAAAAATACTTTCATATCGTCCAAATAAGAAAACACAGAAGAACCTGTACATTTCAACCATTGGTTATTAGATATTTTCTTCAGCACACCTAAAAAATCTTCTACACTTAAAAGAGTCAGAAAATTTTTTTCTTCTTCCGAAAAAACCAGCACAGAAAATGCTTTATCTGCTACAGTCATAAACCACAAAAAAAGAACAAATATCAATACAGATAGAATATTTTTATTAATTCTTGGAAAAATCATCATAAAAAAACAACTTCATTTTTTAAATATTTATCTTGTTTATACAAGTTACTTCTTGAGTAACATAACAAAATACACCATAGCTTTTTTTTATCATTTTTCCATTCCGATAATTTTATATAGAAATATTTCACTCCAGCATTGAACGGCGAGAATAGATAAAATCGCAAATCATATGAAAGTTACTACGATTATTCAGAACGTTAAAGCAGTTAGAACTCCAGTATATCTATCTTGCCTTGCTCTCTATAATCGGCTGTAACATACTCACGACTCAAATCAGGAAAAATAATGATTATCCTTTATGGCATCAGTAACTGCGACACCGTACGAAAAGCCAGAAAATGGCTGGATAGCGCTAATGTTGATTATCAATTCTATGATTACCGAAAAAATGAATTGGATAAATCCCTGCTTACCCAATGGGTAGAGCATCTTGGCTGGGAAAACCTGCTGAACCGTCGAAGCTCAAGCTGGCGCCAACTAACAGAAGAACAAAAGTCCAATTTGAGCGAAAAAACCGCCATTGCACTGATGCATCATAACCCAACGCTGATAAAAAGACCTATTCTGTGTCTGGACAAAAGCGTTCATGTGGGATTTGATCAACACCGCTATCAAACATTATTGGCAGAATAACCGGGTAGAATATTCTCACACCAAAACAGGTTTGCGTTAAAATAAAAGCATATATGTTAAATGATTTCTAATAACCTTTATTTCTTCACGGAGTGAATTTTATGAGTTGTTTTAGTCTTGGCGTTGGTATTGGTACAAAAAATAAACAAGAAGAATGGCTGGAAGTATTTTATCCCAAACCATTATTGTCCCCTTCCGAAGCTATTGTACACGCGGTAAGGGCTTCGATTCCCAATCTGGCCAACTCAACGACTCATATCGAATTAAGCAACAAATCCTGCAATACCTTAAAGCAGGCATTTAACCATGCAGGGGCAACAGATCTCGTAAAAATCATGGGATTTTTGGAAAATAGTATCCATCCTCGCATGCTGACTTTTCTGGCTACGGATGACAAACCTTCTTCCACCCCTGAAGCCTACCTGAAGCTCCACTTACTATCCCACCGTCTTGTTAAGCCTCATGCAGTCAATATTGATGGTATTTTTTCTCTGCTTCCCAATGTAGCATGGACCAGTGAAGGCGCTATTGACATCAAGGAATTGCCTGAACGTCAACTTCAAGCCCGAGCAGAAGGCCGGACATTGTCCGTCAACAGTGTGGATAAATTCCCTAAAATGACAGATTACGTAGTCCCTGAAGGCACACGGATTGCACACACAGCAAGAATTAGATTGGGCGCTTATGTGGGTGAAGGTACTACCGTCATGCACGAAGGGTTCATCAATTTCAATGCCGGAACTGATGGAAAGAGCATGGTGGAAGGACGCATTTCCGCCGGTGTCTTTGTTAATGAAGGTTCTGACTTAGGTGGTGGTTGCAGTACTATGGGAACCTTATCCGGCGGCAATAAAACCATTATATCCGTAGGGAAAAACTGTCTGATCGGAGCCAATGCCGGATTAGGTATTCCTTTAGGTGATCGCTGTATTGTAGAAGCCGGACTCTACTTAACCGCCGGGAGCAAGGTAGAATTACTGGATGATCAACAAACAATTGTAAAAACGTTAAAAGCAAGGGATTTATCCAGCCATCACGATTTACTCTTTCGTCGCAACTCCCTGACCGGAGCCATTGAGTGCCTGACAAATAAAACATCGGTCGTTTTAAATACCGAACTGCATGACCATAATTAATGGCAGAATTAATAAGTAGCCACCTAAGATAGGCTGGCTATATTCTTCTAAATAGCTAAAAGAGTAAACTAAGATTATCTCTTTCTTATAGAGAGGGTTTCATAATGAAAAACAATCAGTTTCTGCCACTTCTTTACGACATTCGATTATTATCTCCACAGCAGTTCCGGATAGTTCGGCATGTTATTTCATTGCATCTTCCAGAAGCCAAACTTCTGTTTTAATCTTAATAATAGATCGAACATCAGTTTTCACTTCATTCCTCCTGCCCTTATTGCAAAATACTGACTGTTCAGCGTTATGGCATTCGGGCAGGAATGCAGTATTACCGTTGCATAATGAGATTGCAGTTATTACTTGAAAACGCGCAGGTTAATGCGCTTATTAACGGGTCTAGCACTGACTACGTTTTAGACGATAGAGGTTATGATTCTGATGTCTTTGAGGAAACCATTACCAATTCAGAGGCTGTACCGGTAATCCCTTTGCGCTGCAGCCGAAAGCAGCGGATAAAATAGGGCAGGAAACTCTACAAAGAGAGAAATCTTATAGAGCGCCTATTTCAAAAACTAAAGAAATTTTGTCGTGCAGCGACAAGATACAACCGGTTACGTCGTAACTATTTAGAGATGCTTCCATGATATTATTCATTTAATTGTCAATTACCCTCTAGGGGGCGTTCTCAATTAAGCTAGCCAAATTATCGAAGCGGCTAATTGGAGCATCCCGAGATAATTGCGTTTTAATCGCTCATATCGCGTAGCTATCCTTCGACAT